>OFDC01000369.1_pt1 | contig 36037 bp, 36 predicted proteins | sample 1520941 | NCBI WGS metagenome assembly OFDC01 (sample SAMEA94258168, study PRJEB24077) | hot springs metagenome | biome: Aquatic biome; feature: Water | place: India | collected 2012-12-06 | depth 5 m | reverse complement strand
TATACTGTCGACTTTTATTAAATATAATACTTAATTATATTTAAATAAAAACTAATTTAAATTTTTATGTCAATTATTTCAAAAAGTTTATATTATAGTGCTTCTAGATGGTTATTTTCTACTAACCATAAAGATATCGGAATCTTATACCTAATTTTTGGAGGATTTTCTGGTGTTTTAGGAACTGCAATGTCTATGTTAATTAGAATGGAACTTGCACATCCTGGAAGTCAAATTTTAAGTGGAAACTATCAACTATATAACGTATTAATTACAGGACACGCGTTTTTAATGATCTTCTTCATGGTAATGCCAATTATTATCGGAGGATTTGGAAACTTCTTTGTTCCTTTAATGATCGGAGCTCCTGATATGGCGTTCCCAAGAATGAATAATATTTCTTTCTGGTTATTACCTCCTTCTTTATTCCTACTTGTTTCTTCTACATTAGTAGAAGCTGGAGCTGGAACTGGATGGACCGTATATCCACCACTAAGTAGTATTCAAGCTCATTCTGGACCTGCTGTAGATTTAGCTATTTTTAGTTTACATTTATCTGGAGCTGCTTCTATTTTAGGATCTATTAATTTTATTACTACTATCTTTAATATGAGAGCACCTGGACTAACTATGCATAGATTACCACTATACGTATGGTCTGTTCTTGTTACCTCTTTTTTACTTGTTTTATCACTACCTGTATTAGGAGGTGCTATTACAATGCTATTAACTGATAGAAACTTTAGTACTACCTTTTTTGATCCTGCTGGAGGAGGAGATCCTGTGTTATACCAACACTTATTCTGGTTCTTTGGACATCCAGAAGTTTATATTTTAATTTTACCTGGTTTTGGTATTATCAGTCATGTAGTTTCTTACTATTCTAGAAAACCAATTTTTGGTTATTTAGGAATGGTTTACGCAATGGTTTCAATTGGATTCTTAGGATTTATTGTTTGGGCTCACCACATGTATGTTGTTGGACTAGACGTTGATACTAGAGCTTATTTCACTGCTGCTACCATGATTATTGCAGTACCTACTGGAATTAAAATTTTTAGTTGGATTGCAACTATGTGGGGTGGATCAATTAAATTTGATACTCCAATGTTATTTGCTATTGGATTCTTATTCTTATTCACTGTAGGAGGATTAACCGGTATTGTATTATCGAACTCTGCTATTAATGCTGTTGTTCACGATACATATTATGTTGTTGCTCACTTCCATTATGTTTTATCGATGGGAGCTGTTTTTGCAATATTTGCTGGATGGTACTTCTGGATTGAAAAAATTACTGGATTAAGATATCCAGAAATTTTAGGGAAAATTCATTTCTGTTTATTCTTTATTGGAGTAAACGTTACATTCTTCCCTATGCATTTTTTAGGACTTGCAGGAATGCCTAGAAGAGTACCAGACTATCCAGATGCATTTGCTGGATGGAATGCTATCGCTTCTTTTGGATCATATATTTCTGCTATTTCAGTTGTTGTGTTCTTTTATATTATTTATGTTACACTAACAACTGAACCAAAAGCGCAAGAAAAAAACTAATCTTTAATTTTTAAATAAGTTTTGTCTTTTTTCTGCCTTAGAAGCTCTAGTCTGGGCTTCAAAAAAAAAAAGGCCCGTGAATTATAAATGTTTACACACTAGGTAATCTGACTGCCGGTTGATACTTCCAATAAACCAACCATGTCAGGTGTGGCCCAAAAAATCGAATCAACACAAATCAATAATCTTTAGTAGAATAAAAAACCACAAAGCAAAGGCAACGTAGGATTTGAACCTACACCGTAATATTCACTAGCAGTGCAGTCGTGAATTACTGATTCTAACCATTAAATCTAGTCACCTTAAGGTAAAAGTTAAAAAGAAATCACTACCTGTAGTAGTGACCATACCTCAATAAATATTGAGGGTTTGTGTCGAACTCTACAATTACACGAATGTAATATTCGACGGTACTAGTTTGTAAATTGAAGAAATATAAAAGTAAAAGTGTGGTTACAAGGTACACTAGCGAAAAAAAAACCTGCAATACAAATAAGTGAAAACGCAGTTGATGCTTTAAAAACAAGTATTTATACTGATTATTGTCACGCTCAAATTCACAAAGTAGTTCTTTATCTTTGTCAGTTTTATCTTTTTCGAAAATCGCAAACTGAATATTCAAAAGCTCAACATATATTTTGAAAAAAAAATATATTTTGAATGCGACGTAGGTACACACACTAAAGTCGGCTAAAAGCGCCCTTGCAGGAACTTCTTGAAAACCAAGAAGACTTTTAACAATACCTATAGTAACAAATAAATCGTGAGTTTTTAAAAATAAAAAAATAGGTGTTAATAAAATTTTGATCATAAAATAATGCGTAGCACCTATATAAAAACTGAAAGGATCGAGTTGATTTATTTTAGAATGTAAAACATGAACGTAGTCTAAAATAAGTTCAGGCAAAACGGATGCGATACAACAAGCGTAACTGATCCAAAACGCATTGTGTAAAATAATAAATGAAATAAGTATAATTTGCTGTACAATTTGCTTATAAAAGAACATATGTAGTTTTTTGGAATATATATATAAATAAAGTGAAAATAGGATTCGAACCTATGACTTCCGGATTATGAGCCCGACGAGCTAACCTCTGCTCTATTTCACCCCACTAAACGTTAAAAATGAAATTTAAGTGTTACTTATATTACTTGATGTTTCTAACATTTCATTACTACAAGAATGCATTATTGCTGAATTTCTACTAAAAGTATCAGATAAATAAAAGTTTCCAATTTCTTGAATAAGAGGATATTTACTAACTTGCACTTTCTCAACATTTCCTAAAATAGAAAGACTATTGATAAAAGATTTATTTATATTTTTTAAATTTTGAGAAGCATTTGAAGACTCTTTTAAATAATCATAAACTTTTGTTTCGTTTAAAACTTGAGTTGAAGAAAATCTATAAAGAATAGCTAGTAAAGAATCTAAACTTTTACAAGCCTTACAAATCTCTACTATTTTAGAAGTAGTATGTAGTTGATGCTCAAAATTTAAGTAAGTTCGCTCTTGTTCAAAATGGCTTGCTGCCGGTAATACATAAGAAGCTTCTTCAGCAATATCAGAATTATGAGTATTAAACCAAATACTTTTATCGCTGCTTTTCTTTAAAATATTACGAACTAACACATTATCTTCAGTTTTTGCAAAAAAATTAACTTTTTTCTGCTTTAAATCATATGCTGAAACGTTTTGGAATTTAACTAAGTTAAAAGCTTCTGTATTTGCGTATAAACCAGCATAAAGAACGGTAGCAGTTGGTATCATTTTCTTAATAACAGTTTGTAACGAGTTTAAATTCGAAACTCTATTTTTTAAGCTATTTCCAACTACAATTAAAGATCTTTTTGATTGGGCCATTGAGTCCCCAAAACCTTTGATTTTACCGTCTATGCCTCTAAACATTTTAGATGCATTTAAATTAATAAAACTATTTAAAAAGTTATAATCAAAATTTAAACCTGAAGAAAATAATTTAACTAAATTATCTTTAAGTTTAATTCTAATTTTTGCATTTAAAATTGCATTTTCAATTTTTGGATTTGTACCTAAAAAAAAGACACAACCATCAACATTAGTAACAATTTCATCAAGATTTAAATTTGTATTTGTATAAAAGTTTCCGTTTTTGTTTAAAGTTAAACTTTTTACAGAAACATTAGTAGGATACATCATTTGTATTTTTTGTAACATTAATAAGCTATCAAAATCAATTTTTTCGTCTACAAAAAAATTTACTTTTGAATCAAGCACTAAACTTTCAAGTTTTGGCAACAGTTTTTTCCAACCAAGCTTTACTTTTTTGTCTTTTGTTACGGTGCTTGGACCACTAGCTGCAATAATCCTGTTTATACTATTTGCATCATAGTTATATCTAGCTTTATCAGATATCAAATTTATGTTAAAGTCTACACTTGCTTTAGAAGAAACTCTAACAATTTCAGTTTCTTTAAAGTTTACGTAAACAGTTGAGTGAAAAGAGTCTGAAACGTCAATAGTTTCAGCTAATCTTAGCTCCCAAGGTCTTGCTTTTGACGCATAAGGACGTGAAGTAAGAGCTCCTACAGGGCACAAGTCAATAACATTTCCTGAGATTTCAGATTTAAAGAAACTTGGTACATAAGGACTAATTTCAGTATTTCCACCTCTATTTAAGGTACCATAAAAGTCAAGTCCAGCAATCTCAGAAGTATATCGCACACAACGAGTACATGCAATACATCTTGTCATTACTGTTTTAATTAAAGGTCCACAGTATTTATCTTCAACGCTTGTTTTTTTAAAGAAGTATCTACTATAATTACTTCCGTGTTTTTTCACTTGATCTTGTAAATCACATTCTCCAGCTTGATCACAAATAGGACAATCTAAAGGATGGTTTAAAAGTAAAGCTTCAACAACATTTTCTCTTGCTTTTAGAACAAAAGGTGTATTAGATAGAATTGACATTCCATTTTCCACCTCTGTAACGCAAGATGCTGCTGGTTTTTCAGCATTTTCAATTTCAACCAAACACATTCTACAGTTTCCAGAAACTGATAAAAGCTCATGATAACAAAAACGAGGAATGTGGATTCCTATTAGTTTACATGCTTCTAATATAGAAATATTTGGTTTTACTGAAATTTCTAGGTCATCGATTTTAATATCTATCATCTAAATCATTATTTAGGGATGTTTTTATTATATAAAATAAAAATCTAAGGCTCTATTTATAGCACTTTTCCCAAGATATGGGTGAGAATCAACTATCTCCGCCTCATACTATTACAATCTAATACAGAATTGTCTAATACAGGCTTAATTATACAATATAGTTATGCTATAAAGCACCCATACCACGAAGAACTAGGACTTGAACCTAGTTTGTGAGATGTGCGTGCCCGGTTTACACCATTTTAGAGAAAGTAATTCTAAGTATACAAGCGAATTAAGCTCTTACTAATTTTTTTTCAATAATTCCAATAGCAGGTACTAGAACTAGTAAAAACAAGAAGTAGAATACGGTTGCACCCATACCAATTTCAATATAAGGTGATTCTACAGGTTTTTGACCAATCCATCCTAAAATAACGAAATCTGCAACAAGAAACCAGTAAAAAAAAGCAAATAATGGTCTAAATTTACTGCTTCTAATTTCAGAAGTGTTAATAACAGGTAATAATAGTAGCACTAAAATTGCGCTAATCATAGCAACAACACCACCTAATTTGTCTGGAATTGATCTTAAAATCGCATAGAACGGTAAAAAGTACCACTCTGGAACAATATGAGGAGGTGTTACTAAAGGATTTGCTGGGATATAATTATCTGGATGCCCTAAAGCATTCGGATAGAAGAATACAAAAAAAGTAAATACACTTGCGAATACAAAGAACGCAAACAGATCTTTAACGTAATAGTAAGGATAAAAAGAAACGTAATCCACACTAGTGTTAATTCCTAATGGATTATTAGATCCATCTTTATGTAATAAAGTTAAATGTAACAGTACAACACCTGCAATAACAAAAGGCATAAGGTAATGTAAACTAAAGAAACGATTTAAAGTAGCATTACTTACTGAAAATCCTCCCCAAAGCCATTCTACAATTGATTGTCCTACAAAAGGAATTGCAGAGAATAGGTTAGTAATTACGGTAGCACCCCAGAAACTCATTTGTCCCCAAGGTAATACGTAACCCATGAAGGCGGTAGCCATCATTAATAAAAAGATAACAACACCACTAGCCCATAACATACCTCTAGGATAGATATAAGACCCGTAGTATAGTCCACGAAAAATATGGCAGTATACAACAATAAAGAACATTGAAGCTCCATTTGCGTGAGTATATCTAAGAAGCCATCCGTTGTTAACGTCTGTCATAATATGCTCAACACTTAAGAAAGCGTAATCAATGTGTGGTGTATAATGCATTGCTAAAAAGATACCGGTAATAATTTGAATTACAAGGCAGATTCCAGCAGTTGACCCAAAACTCCACATATAATTTAAATTAATCGGTGTAGGATAATTAATAATATGTGAGTCAATAAAGGCCAATAAAGATTGTTTATTCCATCTGGTCATAAAAATTACAACAATAGCTTAGCTTAAAACTAGATTATCTAATTTCGCAGCAATCCACTTAGTAAAACGTGCAGTAGATACACCTCTTACAACAATTGGCATGAATCCATGGTTTACACCACAAATTTCGCTACACTGTCCGTAATACACTCCTTGTCTTTTAATAAACAGAGAAATTTGAGAAAGTCTTCCAGGTGTAGCATCGATTTTAACACCAAAAGAAGGAATCGCCCAGCTATGTAAAACATCAGCAGCAGTAACTAAAACTCTAATATGAGTTTTAATTGGAAGTACAACTCTATTGTCTACTTCTAGTAATCTAAAGGTTCCAACAGTTAAATCACTTGTTGGGATCATGTAAGAATCAAAGTTTAAAGTTTCACCACCTTCTAAAGTAGCGTAATCTGAATACTCATAACTCCAATACCACTGATGTCCAACAACTTTTAAAGTAACAACTGGATCAATGATTTCGTCTAAAGAATATAACAGAGCAAATGAAGGGATAGCGATTAGTAATAAAACAACCGCAGGGATAATTGTCCAAACAATCTCTAGTAAAGAAGAATGTGTAAATTTTTTAGACACTGGATTTGCCTTTTCGTTAAAATTTACAATTACTTGATATAACATCCAGAATACGAATACCCCAATAACAATTAAAAAAAACATTAAATAGTTATGGAAAAATATCATACCTTCAGCAATAGGTGTTGCAGGATCTTGAATACCTAATTGCCAAGCTTCAGCTGCATCACAAAATGCAAATAGATTTGTTTTTAAAATTATGTCTAGAATTTTCATATATTAAAGCTTAAAAGAAGTGCTCAGTATTGGAATCGAACCAACACCCTAATAAAGGAACAAATTTTAAGTCTGTCGCGTCTACCATTTCCGCCAACTAAGCATATAGTGTTTAAAGTTATTCGTAAATATTAGTGAAAGATGAATAATGGGATTCGAACCCATAACCCCCAAAGCCACAATTTGATTCTCTAACCAGTTGAGATATATCCATCACTTTTCAGAGTATAATTTTTAAGCAACTAAGCTAAAATAGATAGAAATTAAAGCAAATACAAATATAAGTAGAAAATCTTTATTTAAAACTAGTAGAAATAAAACAATAAAAATTGAAAAATAGAATAAGTAATGTAATACTTGTCCTGATTGATATTTTCTTATGTTTTTAACAGTAGTACTAATAAAATCAACGATTCCAGAAGGACCTAATTTCTCAATTAACCCTCTATCGATATCTTGATAAAAGTAATAATGACTTTCTTTTAAAACTTTTTGAACAATAACTTGGTTATACACTCTATCAAAATACCATTTTTTGTTAAAAAAACTAAAAATTTTTCTTGATAAAGTAGAATTTTTAAAAGTGTAGTATTCAAAAATTTTAAATACATAGATATAATAAGCGCTAAAAGCCCCTAATAATGTAACTACCAGAGGTAAAAGTTTATATTCAATTTCTAAAAACTCAATATCAGTCATTGTATAATTATTTGGGTTGATAAAAATAGAAGAACCCCAAAAATTTGCTCCAAAACCAATAAATAAATCTTTAGATAAATAACCAATAGTTAAACTTAAAATTGATAAAATAAACAGTGGTAGTGTCATTCTCCAGCTACCTTCATGAGCGTTTAAAATAACTTTTTTGTTTCCATTTGGATTAGCTAAAAAAACTAAAAAGAACAGTCGAGTTGAATAGAAAGAAGTACAAAAAGCTGCAACAATACCTAAAATGTATGAAAAAAGTCCAACAGTTGTATAAGTCGAACCACTTACTTCAAGAATAATATCCTTTGAGTAGAATCCTGCTAAAAACGGGAACCCAACTAACGCAAGTGAACCTATTAAAATAACAGCATAAGTAAAAGGAAGAAGATTTTTTAGACCTCCCATTTTACGCATATCCTGTTCATCAGAAACCGCATGAATAACAGAACCAGCTCCTAAGAATAGTAAAGCTTTAAAAAAAGCGTGGTTTGATAAATGGAACATTCCTACATCATAACTAGATAAACCACAAGCAAAAACCATGTATCCTAATTGACTACAGGTTGAATATGCAATTACTTTTTTCATATCATTTTGAAACAGACCAGTAGTTGCTGCAAAGAAAGCAGTACTTGCTCCTACAATAGTAACAATAGATAACACAAAAGGCGACTGTTCAAATAAATATGAACATCTACAAACAAGGAAAACCCCTGCAGTAACCATGGTAGCTGCGTGAATTAAAGCAGAAACTGGTGTAGGACCTTCCATTGCATCTGGTAGCCAAGTATGTAGACCTATTTGGGCTGATTTACCCATAGCTCCTAGGAATAAAAAGATACAAATTAAGTCAATTGAATTTATTTCATAAATACCAAAAAAGCTTATATTTTTAGAAACTTCATGAGCTGCGTTAAAAACAACATCATAATTTAAAGAACCGAAGTTTATATAAATAGTAAACATCCCTAATAGTAAGAAAAAGTCTCCAACTCTGTTAACAAGCATTGCTTTTATAGCAGCTTTGTTGGCCTGTATCCTTGTAAACCAAAAATTAATTAAAAGATAAGATGACACTCCTACTCCTTCCCAACCAACAAACATTTGTAAAAAATTGTCTGCTGTTACTAATATTAGCATGAAAAAGGTAAAAAGTGATAAATATGACATGAATCTTGTCAAATGCGGATCGTTTTCCATATATTCAGTAGAATATAGGTGAACTAAACTAGAAATGAATGTAACAACAACTATCATTACACATGTTAAGCTATCAAAACAAAACCCCCAATTAACAAAAAGATCGTCTGTATACATCCATTCTTTCCAAATAACAAGGTAAGAATTTCCGGTAGCTATAACATCAATTAAGGTTACAAACGATAAAATGAATGAAATTGATGTTAATGTTGTAGTAATAATAGGTACACCCCTTCCTAACAGTTTACCAAAAATAAGACCGCTAAAAAATCCCAATAATGGTAAAAGTAAAATGGTTAGTAACATATTTGAAAGTATATAAATTAAAAAAAGATGAAATGGGATTCGAACCCATGATGCCTAATATAGACATGCCAGATTTCAAGTCTGGTACTTTAAACCGCTCAGTCATTCATCCAGTTAAGCAGAGGGCGTGTTGTGAAGTAAGGGGACCCCCCCAGTTTTATTTTTTTAAATAAAACTGTAGTCAACGAAGTATATCACAACTTAATTGGCCAGCATAACGAAAACTCCCGCCCAATTTTCAAAACGAAAATTTTAAGATCTTAACTAGCTAACGAACTAGCCAAGATCTTAACACAAATCACAAGTTCTTATTAAAATAGTTCTTCCACGTTATTGGAAGTTATGCTAAGGTTTTCTTTTTAGCAGATTTTTTAACAGTACTTAAAGATGCAGATTTAGTTTCCTTTGATTTAGCTGCTTTAGGCTCTTTTTTAGGCTTGTCAACTTTAATTTTAGGGCTAACTTTTTTTGCAGGTTTCACCGCTTTATCAGAAACAGTTTCATCAGATTTAGGTGAATTTACCTTTTTTCTAGGTTTCTTCACTTTATCTGGAACAACAACTTCTGACTCTTCAGATTTAGGTGACTTAACTTTTCTTTTAGGTTTGTCAACTTTATCCGACACGACAACCTCTAAGTCTTCAGATTTAGATGACTTACTTTTTCTTTTAGGCTTGTCAACTTTATCTGGAACAATAACTTCTAAGTTCTCAGATTTAGGTGACTTACTTTTTCTTTTAGGCTTGTCAACTTTATCCGGTACAATAACTTCTAAGTCCTCAGATTTAGATGACTTGCGCTTTCTTTTAGGCTTGTCAACTAAATCTGGAACGATAACTTCTGATACTTCAGCTTTACGCTTTTTTTTAGGTTTTTCAACCTTTTCTGAAGTATCAGCCTCAACTTTAGTAGATTTAGACTTACGTTTTTTCACTAAAGTTTCGGTAGTGTCAGGCAGCTTAGTATCCGATGAATCAGATTTTTTCTTCCTAGGCTTTTTTATAGTAGATTTTTCAGTTTCGTCGACTTTATCCTCAGTCTTCTCAGATTTTTTACGAGATTTACGAGGTTTTTTTTCAACTTCTGAATCATCTTTCTTTTCTGTTTTCTTAGACCTAGGTTTTTTTTCCTTAGGCTTTTCTTCAGAAGGTTTTTCAGCCTCCGGCTCTTCACTTTCTACCTCTTCTTCAGTTTTTTCTTGAGTAGATTCAACTTCAGTAACAGGTTGATTAGTATCAGTAGCAGGTTGAGCGCTAATAGGTTGATCTGTAGCGGGCTGGTCAGGAAGAGTAATATCTTTCTTATCCTCTTCAATATTTAAAGGAATAGGATCTAAATTTAAAGGATAACTAGTGTCTGAAATAGAAACAATTTTTTCTTCATTATGCGCGGCCATTACTTTGCTATTATCTTTGATATCATCAAAGTAAGTTTTGCCTGAATGCAATTGATTAATAGCATATCTTTCTAATGAAGGAAAATTTGTTGTTCTCTTAAGGTTTAAGCATTTTAGCATTATACTTAGTTTTTATTTATTAAAAGTTTTAGAATAGGCATGTTAGGGTAGTACTTGCTATTCTTCGTAAAAAAATATTCGGTGAAATCCCTAATACAAATACAAAAATAAGTAATGAAAATAAAATAGTAGTCTCTCTAATAGTTATATCAAGGAATAACTGTGTATATGTTTGTTTAATATTACCGAAAGTAACCCTGTTATATAACCATAAAGAATAGGCTCCCGATAAAATAACACCAGTAGCACTTAAAACAGCAGCTAAAGTATTTTCTTTATAGATTCCTAATAATAATAGGAATTCTCCAATAAAACTACTGGTTCCTGGTAGAGCAATATTCGCCATTGTAAATACTAGAAAAAATCCAGAAAAAACAGGCATAAAATGAACAACCCCTCCATAGTAATGTAAGAAACGTGTATGATATCTGTTATATAGAATACCAATTAATAAGAACATACCCCCAGAAACAAATCCGTGGCTTATACTTTGAACAATAGAACCTTGTAAACCAGAAACATTAAAACTAAATATACCTAGAACAACAAGATTCATATGAGCAATAGATGAATATGCAATAATTCTTTTTAAATCTGTTTGTCTTAAAGCACTTAAAGATGCGTAAATAACACCAACAACGCTTAAAAAATAAACTAATGGTGAAAAATACACAGATGCATCAAAAAACAGAGTTAAATTATATCTAATAAATCCATAAACTCCTAATTTTAAAAGGATACCTGCAAGTAACACAGAACCAACTGTTGGCGCTTCTACGTGAGCTTCTGGTAGCCAAATATGAACAGGAAACATAGGAATTTTAGAAGCGAAAGATAAGAAAAATGCGCTCCACAAAAAAACTTGTTCTGTTAAAGTAAAAGGGTATGATGATAAATATTCAAAATTTAAACTTCCAGTTTGACTGTAGATGTATAAAATTCCAACTAAAGTTAAAAGTGATCCCCATAAGGTATAAAAGAAAAATAAGTAAACAGCACGAATTTTTCTTTCACGAGAACCCCAAACTCCAATTACAACATACATAGGAATTAAAATAGCTTCAAAAAATACGTAAAAAAGAAGTAAATCTTCAATAGTAAAAATTAAAGCTAAAAAAAGACCAATAAGTAATAAATTGATTGAATACTCTTTAAATTTTTTTTCGTCCCAAATGAATAGAACGCATAAAAAAATTAGTAAACAACTTAAGAAAAGAAAAGCGGTAGATAATCCATCAAGACCAAATGAATATGAAAAAATGGATGTAAAAAAAGAAGTAGAAATAAATTCCGAAAAATTTACAGTACTTTTTTCAAAAGTTAGAAATAAATGAGTAGAGCATAATAATGCAATACCCGAGGTAGCTAGAGCAATGTTTTGCTGAAGTTTTCTATTTTCTGAAAAGAAAATAGAAAAGATACCTAAAATATAAACTAGAAATATAGATGTTAACTTCATAAATTTCGACTTACAGATTTGATAATAGTTAAATTATCGATCAATTTCACCGAAGACGATATCTTGTGTACCAATAATAGTAACAACGTCCGCGATCATATGACCTCTTGACATCTCATCAAGAGCTTGTAAATGCCCAAAACCTGGTGCTTTAATTTTACATCTAAATGGTTTCTCAGTGTTATTAGAAATTAAATAAACACCGAATTCACCTTTAGGTGCTTCAATGGCAGTATATGTTTCACCTGCTGGTAAAACAAACCCTTCAGTAAAATATTTAAAATGATGAATTAATGCTTCCATTGAATTTTTCATTTCATATCTTGAAGGAGGGGTTACTTTATAGTTGTCCGATTTAACAGGACCTTCGTTAATTTGTACTAAAGATTGATAGATAATTTTTAATGATTGTCTCATTTCTTCAACTCTAATTAAATATCTGTCATAACAATCTCCACTACTTCCAACAGGAATACTAAATTCTAGATTCCCGTAAGTTTCATATGGTTGAGTTTTTCTAAGATCCCATGGAATACCAGAACCTCTTAGCATAACACCACTGAAACCCCAATCAATTGCGCGTTGAGCTGAAACAACTCCAATATCAACAAGACGCTCTTTCCAGATACGGTTACCTGTTAACATTTCCTCGATTTCATCTAAACGTAAATTAAATTGTTCTACAAATAAATAAATATCATCTAATAAACCTAAAGGAAGATCTGATGCAACACCTCCTGGTCTGAAATATGCTGCGTGCATTCTCGCCCCAGAAACTCTTTCATAGAACTCCATTAATTTTTCTCTCTCTTCGAAAGCCCATAAAAATGGTGTCATAGCTCCAACGTCCATCGCATGACATCCAACAGCTAAAAGATGATTTAAAATTCTAGTAATCTCGCTAAAAATTACTCTAATTACCTTGGCTCTTTCAGGAACTGAAATACCACCAATTTTTTCGACAGCTAAACAATAAGCATGTTCTTGACACATCATCGATACATAATCTAAACGGTCAAAATAAGGCATTGCTTGTAAATAATTTTTATATTCAATTAATTTTTCAGTACCTCTGTGAAGTAATCCAATATGAGCATCTGCTCTTTTAACAACTTCTCCATCTAACTCAAGAATTAGTCTTAAAACTCCATGAGCTGCAGGATGCTGAGGACCAAAATTAATTGTAAAATTTTTTAATTCTGTATTAAGTTCGTTTTTTTTTAATAACATAATTTTTTTTTAAGATTTTGCTTGAACAATATAGTTTTACCAAGCAGTATCATATGAAAATGATCGAAACTCTTGAGATAATTCAAGACTTTCCACCGAGACTCTTTTTTTAATAGAGTCATATTTAACTTCAACGTATCCAGTAAGAGGAAAATCTTTTCTTAAAGGATAACCTTCAAAACCATAATCGGTTAGGATTCTTCTTAAGTCTGGATGATTTTGGAAATAAATTCCAAACATATCCCAAACTTCTCTCTCCCACCAATTTGCGTTAACAAAGAATGGAATTGAACTTTGAACAGCAGTAGTCTCATTTAAGAAGACTTTCACTCTTAAACGCGAGTTAAACTTTACACTTAACAAGTCATAAATCACGGCAAATCTATGAGTTGTATGTAACAAGTCAACACCAGAAATACAAGACAATAAGTTGTATTGATAGTTGATATGATTTTTTAAAACATTTAAACCTAATAATAAATTTGTATGACTTAATACAATACTAGCTTCATCTTTAATATTTTGTGAAACAATTACAGGTAAAACATTCTGAACATTAAATAAAAATTGATAAGTATCTTTTCGATTAATAGATTTCATAAGACATTATTAATAAATAAAACCTCCAAATGAAGCGTATTGAGACAACAACAAGAAGAAGCTAGGACTGTAAAAAAGTAAAAGTAATACAGAAAGTAAAATTGGGATTACAAAATTAGTAAAATCTGATCCAGACTCTACAAAAATAGTTTTAAAGCTTTGACTTGAATTTTCTTTTTTAGGTTCAAAAAAAGCAACCTTTAAAACTCTAATATAGTAATATACTGAAACAGCACTTATTAAAACAAGAATAACCGCAAAATAGATATAATCTAAATTAACTAAGTTATAAATAATAAGCATTTTAGACAAGAATCCACTTAATGGTGGAATACCCGCAATTGAAAAGAAAATTATTACTAAAGAAAAAGCCCAAACAATATTATCTTTAAATAAATTGGTAATTGTAGAAGTGTACAATGAGGTTAGTTCTTTGTTATAGTAATAATTAGATCTTGTAGAATATGAATGAAATAAGGCAAAGTGTAGCCATAATAGAATTGAAGTTATGATATAAATTCCTAAGAAAAAGAATGCATAAGAATAACCCTCAACACTAATTAGACCGATACTCGCAACTAAAAAACCAGTTTGCGCAACTGAACTAAACACAATTAGACGCTTTAATCTTTTTTGAGCTAAAGCGTAAAGAGTTCCTACTAGAACTGATAAAGCCCCAATAGAAATAAGAACAGTTGATAGAAAACTAGTAAGCGAGCTGATACTATTTAACCATTTCATAAAAAAAAAGAACAATGGAATTTTAGGAACAATTGAAAAGACAATAGTTGAACTTAAAGGAGCACCATCATAAACATCTGGAGACCAGAAATGAAAAGGAGCACAAGCAATTTTAAACAATAAAGTACAAGTAATAAAAGTAACGCTTACAAGTACAATATAATGTAAATTTTCATTATAGCTTGATAAATCAAACGCTAATAAAGATTGAAGATTGTTTAAACTGATAGTACCTAAACCTCCGTAAAGAAACGATACACCTAAAAGATAAAATCCTGATATAAAAGCTCCACTAATAAAATATTTAATACCACCTTCAACAGAAAAAATTGAATTTCTGTTAAAAGCCGCTAGTACATAAAAACACAGTGCTTGCATCTCCATTAATAGATAAAAAAGCAACAGATCAGAACAGCTAATCATTAAGCTAAGTGAAAGAACAGATAATGAAAAGATAAAATAGAATTCAGTAAAGTTTAATTTTTGTAAAGTATACGCTTTATTAACCACAACAAGAGCAAAGATTGTAGATAAACAAAATACTTGCTTAACAAGCCTTATTGTTGAATCGTTAGATAAGGTATTTGTTCCCAGAAAGCCTTCTATTCTTAAATCATTTTGAAAAATGATAAATAAGATTAACATAAAAGCTGTTTGAGCAAAAACTTCTTTATCAATGATTGGAAAATTTTGTTTTAAATCGTTAATAAATTTGGTATTTAAAACGACTTGAATTAATATACCTAGAGAAAAAAATATTTCTGGCAGAAAAGATTTAAATATTAGAGTATCCATACGTTATTTTTTATAGTTAATATATAATTTTAGACCAAAAGCACCATATAAAGTATAAACATGCATTTGACTAGATGATAAATCTGCATCTTTACTGGTTAAATTTAGAGTTCCACGTTCGATTTTGGCCACACTTGAACGAGGTTTTGACAGTAAGCGTCCACTAATAACTAGTTTTAAACCTCTAATTTGATTTGGATATTTTCTAATTAAGTGATCAAATAAACAAGAAACAAACAGAATAAATTTGCTATGTTTTCTTTTATTTAAATACTTAAAAAGCGCACCAAATAGAAGTAATAACGCTTTTGCATTCAGTTGTTTGTGAATAACAAGATTTGTTACCTTAATGAAGTCTAACCACAAATTGTGATTACGAACAAATAAACCATGTTTATAGTGTTTATAAAAAGAGTAGTCAGTTCGTAGTGTAGAAGTGCTTAGATTTCTGTTTAAACATGAAACGTTAACTAACACTTCATTTTCTTTAAAAAAGGTATGATTTTTTAAAAAAGATAAAAATTTGGGTTGAAATTTAAATTGTTTAAAATTTTTGTCATGAGAAACCAGTCTTTTTCTATAGAATAAAAGAAGTTTTGTTCTATAGAAAGCAGGAAGGTTTAATATAAATTGATTTTGGTTTTTTAATAGTTCAGGCTCATTTAAAAGGAGTCCTTTATTAAAGAATAAGGAATTTCCATTTAGACCCAAGAGATAGTTATCCAAGAATTGACGTTTTGTCGATCTTGATAAGTCACTACTCGAGTAATGATTTAAAGAACTATTTTTTATTTTTCTTTGTTTTCTTTGTGGTTTCTTTTTTAACATGTTTTCTAGTTTGAATAAACTCACCAAGCTTATGTCCAATTTTTAATTCGTCTATTTTTAGTTTTAAAAATTTAATACCATTATAAACGTAATATGTAGATCCAATCAACCCTTCTTCAAGAGTTAAGTCTCTATCCCAAACTTTACGTTTAAGTTGCTGTGGTGAAAAAACAGTATGTTTTAATTTCCATTTTGATCTTGACATAAGTTATTTTTTTCGTGAGCGCCTTTTTAAGTAGAATTTACTTTTTGTAGGCAAACCCCAAGGAGTTACTGAAGGACGACCCCCATTTGTACGACCCCCGTGAGGATGATCTACAGGATTCATAGCAATACCTCTTGTAATCGGGCGGCGACCTAAGTTTCTATTAGTACCAGCCTTACCTAAAGTAACTAGATTACTTTTTTCATTGCTAACTGCACCAAGAGTTGCATATCTAGAACAAGGAACCTCAATTACTTGACTTGACGGTAATTTAACCCTACAAGTGGTCGGAGTTGTTTTAATAATTTGACCTACAGTACCAGCAGACTTAATGTAAGAAATTTTGGTACCTAAGAAGTTACCCAGATTGTTAATTAAAGAACCTGTTGGTAGGCTTCTTAATTGCATTCTGTAGCCTAGCCTATATCTAGGTAATTTTCTTTTTGTTTGTATCAAACAGCCTGGAGTCACTGAAGATACAGAAATGTAATTTTTAAACTTTTTCGAAATAAGATCAAATACAACTGAAGAAAATGAAGTTTTATTTGGATCATAAGCAGAAAAAAGTGTTAAATATAAACCAGCGTTGTTTAATTGTTCAACAGGACGGTAAAGTTTTTTCGCTCCTCTTTGACGATGCCAGGCACTAATGTTTCCAGAAGGCTGACTTCTACCAAAAGAAGAATTTTTTTTAACTAAGAGACTATTTAAAAAGCTAGTATCTTTAGCTAATAACGACTTGGACAAACTTACTTTGTGTCGACTAGAGTTATTAAAAGGTTTACTTTTTAGTAGTTTCATTGATTTTTTTCAATCCCCTTCGTCTAACGGTCAGGACGCTTCCCTTTCACGGAAGAAATATGAGTTCGATTCTCATAGGGGATATACACATAAAGTATTACCGTATTGGTACCAAGAAAGGTAGAATTGTCTATACCCGACCAAAAGGACTATTTTAAAACGTCTTCAAAAGTATCAATGCCATTTATACGAATCTAATAATATTTGCGAAATAATATATATTATTACACACGTATAAGTTGATGTGCATAAACTATAAAAAATAATTTATATAACAGGTATTCCACGCGCACGCGGCGAAACACCAAATGGTTTATAATTAAACTTAACAACAAAAACGGCTAAAAAAAGCAGAAAAGTTGTCAAGCCCTAATTTTATTGGTTAGAATGGAATATTCACACAAATTTAGACAAATGTGAGACACTAAGTGTCGATAAAGTCTACTTTAACCATAAAAATCAATATCTAGCAAAAACGAGGTTCAAGTCCAATCTTTAAAAGGAAACGTAAGCTGTAATAGGGCCTTATTTTCCTAATATGTCTGCCAACAAACACTACTATTGGGGGTCGAACTTTAATAGGGCTCCCGCAAGCTAAAACAGACAATTTTCGTTTTACTTGTACGGAGGTCTTGGGGGCGAAGCCCTTCTATATATACTATATACTATATATGTTATGTATAGTTATAGTTATGTCTTGTTATAATTATTACGTAATTGTGTCTTAGATTGATCTATGATGTTGTTCTTAGACTCTCTTAGTCTAGGCTATCCGTTTAGTCTAGGGTAAGGGGGTCTAAGAACGTCTAAGAACACCCAAAAACAGGCAATTTCGATTTTACTTGTACGGAGGTCTTGAGGGCGAAGCCCTTCTATATATACTATATACTATATATGTTATATATGTAGTTATAGGTATGTCTTGTTGCTTGGCTCTGTGAAGTTGTTATTAGATTTTCGTAGTCTAGGCTATGGGGATAGTCTAGGGTAGGGAAATCTAATAACAACGAGCAGATAGTTTCTGTTTTATTTCTAGTGAAGAGGCAGAAGTCGAGTGCCCCGTATGTTTTATTCGGTTTTTTCTTTTTTAGTTTTATTTTGGCGTTTCACAACGCCTTGTTACCCTCATCCAGTCAAAACTTAATTTAATGATAACAAAGTGACCTTGAGTATTGATCCTGGATATTCGTTTTATATTGGGTTAAGTGAGATTTAGAAATCGAAGTGGTGAAATTGGTATACACGTTAGGTTTAGGTTCTAATCGAGAACTCGGTAGGGGTTCAAGTCCCCTCTTCGATATGTTTTATTTTTTTCTTTTTATTTTATTTTTCTTTTTTGACTTTTTTTAAACGAACATGTAGCTCAGTGGTAGAGCACTGGACTTTTAATCCATTGGCCTTGGGTTCAATCCCCAATATGTTCACTTTACTTTGGACTTACTTTTTAACTTGTGCACTTTTAGCTCAATTGGCTAGAGCAGTGACCTTCTAAGTCACCGGTTAAAGGTTCGATTCCTTTAAAGTGTATTGTTTGAAATCGTCCAAATAGCTCAGTGGTAGAGTAATGGACTGAAAATCCATTTGTCGGTGGTTCGACCCCACCTTTGGACACTTAATATTTAAACATTTTTAAAGCTTTTCGGCTTTAAATTACAACAAACATTCCAAAATCCAATTAAAAAATATGAAACAATCTAGTAAAACAGAATTATTGAATAGGTTAAACAATAAACTGTCAGGATTTTGCAAAACAAATTCTTTTTCTTTGATTTATAGTAAAGATGCCGCGAAATATTTAGAGATTTTATATAAAGAGGGTCGAATTCTTTCGTTTAAACGTGTAGGTAATAAACTTGAAGCTATTGCAAATGTTTATCCAAACTCGTTTAAAGATAAAGTTCTTTTTGAAAAAACAAAAGATAAACCAGCTTTACGTTATGAAGATGTAGTGAAGATTAAATCATCACTAAAAACTCTTTATTTTCATACAAATAAGGGTCCTAAAACTTTAGAGCAGGTTAAAAGAGAGCATTTAGGTGGTATTCCTATTTTTTATATCTAGTTTAAAAAACTCAGATTAATCAAAAATTTTTATGTCTACTATCAAAAATACACAAGAAATTCTTTTATATAAAAGCAGTCTGCTATTAAAAACTCAAACAGCAGAGAACGTTTTATACTTTAAAAAATTACAAACTCCTTCATCGCTTCTTAAACTTAACACTTCTTCGGATTTTTTAGGTACATTAAAATCTCAGTTGCCTCAAAAATTAAGGGTTACTAAAAAAAAATTATTTTTAAAAGGTCTTGGTTACAAAGTGATCTTTGAAAATGGTTTTTTATCGTTTAAACTAAATTTAAGTCATGAATTAAAATTAAAGTTGCCTAGTTTTATCAAACGAGTTATTATTAATAAAACAAATCTTGTTTTTGAATCTTATGACTCAATCTTGCTGGGTAATTTTGTTGAATCAATTTATAACTTAAAACCAAAAAATCCTTATGGAGGTAAAGGCTTTTCTTTAAAATCAAAAGTGGTTCCTTTAAAAGAAGTTAAGAAAAAAAAGTAGCTTTATTATGAAGAAAAAAAATACTTATACAATCAGACGAGAAAAAAGACTAAGATACAAGTATATCCAGCAAAAGCATTCGCGAGATATTTTACTTGAAAATTCAACTCTTTTACCAAACGGTTTCGTAAACCATTTAAATCCAGATCTTATTTCTCAAAGTTTAAGATCTTTTATAAAACTAATCCGTAAAGTAAAACGACAGTCTCAAGCTTTAAGTTCTCAAATCCAAGTAAAAGTTAGCAAAAAACCAGTCTTGCTTTACTCCGAAAACAAATACACTCGATATTTACTAAAATTAGCGATTAAAAAATTTCGCTCAATAAAACTATCGTCAGTTAAACAAAAACCCTCTTCTATAATAGAAGTTGGTGGTATTAAGCAGTTAATTGGTAAAGTGAAAAGAAGAACTCCTCATGCGTTAGTTATCTTTTTAGATAATCCAATTCAAACAAACATTGATTTCTGTTTAAAGAATAAAATTTATATGTTATCTATTTTTTCAACTGAAACTTTAGATAATTTAAAAGGAAGCTATAAAATGCCTCTATTTATGAACACCTTTAAACGCTATTTTTGGATTGTTGTTCTTTTAGAATCCATCTAACATATGTTAAAAAAGTATAAACATCTAACAAACATCTACGGTTTAAAATATATTCCTATTAGGGTTTTAAAATTTAAAAGAAGTAAGTGGACAAAACTTAAACTTTTATTGGCAAAAAAACTTACAATTGCAGCTCGTTTAAAAGAAAGACGTCTTTCTTCGCGTACACAAATAAAGTTTGTTCGTTTTCCATTAGGTTTTAGAAAGGTTTCTTCCCTTGCTAATTCTCACAGAAATTTTAAGCTTAAGAAAAAAAAATCTTCTTTCTCTTTTAAAAAAAGCAAGTTTAAACTGCAAAATAAATTTAAAGTCTTCGTTAAAAAAGGAAGATTTTCTTATTTAGCAAGATTAACTAAAGATAAAATTCAATCTAAGTTAAAACTTAAGCATCTTTTAAATTTAACAGCTGCGTCGTTAGAAAAACGTAGTTGTAAAGATCGTGACCTTTATATAAAAAAAATTTATGAAGACTTTTTTCGCATTCGTGGTATTGTTTCTTCTTTCTATTTTTTTAATCGTTTTCGTTCGGTTAAAGATCAAATGAAAAGAGGTCTTGTTCTATTGAATGATGAAAAAATAGCGACATTTAGTTCATTAAAAAAGGGTGACGTAATTAAAATTAAGTCAAACGCTTTAAAACTGAAAAAAAATATAAAAGTTTTCCCTTCGAAATATAATTTACCTTCTCATTTAGAGGTTGATATTTACAGCCACACAATTGTTCTCCTTAAAGAGCAAGAGCTTACATCTCAAGAAGATTATCATTTAATGTCTTTAGAGTACATAAATGCTCAAAAAATCTAGATATAAACTTTATGTTTAGATTTTTAATGCGAATATAGATTAATGGTAGATTTTTTGCCTTCCAAGCAGACGGTATGGGTTCGAATCCCATTGTTCGTATAGTATATAATTTTTAATTTATAGTTTATTTGGCATCACTGCTACTCAAACTAGGGGGACATGACTGAGCGGCTTAAAGTGCCGAATTGCTAATTCGTCGTACGTATACTCAACGTACCATGGGTTCGAATCCCATTGTTCCCTTTATTTATAAACATTTCAAAAAACAAAGTACCAAAATTCATAAAAAACATTCTCGGGAACATTGCACAATTGGTAGTGCGTATATTTTGCATGTATAAGGTTGCCGGTTCGAGTCCGGCTGTTTCCATCTATTTATTTAAAAAAAAACTTATGGACAAATTTACAAAATTTGTAAATCTTTTAATTTTATTTTCTTCACTTGTTTCTTGTTTTTGCTTTGTTAAGCTCCATGAATTAAGTGAGCGATTTTATTCTCTTGAAGAAAGACTTTTTGAATTACAGTCAGAAAATCATATTCTACTGCAAAAAGTTAACTTACTTACCTCAAAATCGATTGAGCCCGTTGTTCTCCAAAAGATTGCTGAAAATGGCGCAAACATTGATCTTGATTTTTATGCTGGATTATTTTTACTTGGAGTTTTTGGTATCTGTGCTCTGTATATAGTATTTTATACTAATGACGGTTCTCCCTCAACATCTTTTGGCTCAGAAGTTCCTTGCATTAATAATCAAAATGCCTTGCCCAATATTGCGAATAATTTCATAGAAACCGTTGGCCAAGCTTCAAGTTCTTCTCCACCTGTGATAAGTTCTCCTACACCACCTGTGATGGAAAATTTTGCTGATTTTGCGTTACGCAATAGTGAAAAATTAGGCAAATTCGGAACTTGGTTACAAGCGCAGCCTTATCCCTTAGAATCTTCATTTTCTGTCATAGAAATAAGTACTAGGTCTTATATTTATGTTACTACTATTATCTCAGATCCTTCTTTTCATGAATCCTGTGTGTTGAAAATGAAGGCTTTAGGTCTGATAATTTAATTTAAAATCCTTCTAACTTCTTACATTCAAAAGAATTTTTCTACCCCTATGGTGTAAACCGGGCACGCACATTTCATAAACTAGGTTCAACTCCTAGTTCTACTGTTATGGGTGCTTTATAGTATAACTAAATTGTATACGTAAGTTTGTGTTAGACAACTATCAATTAAATTGTAATAGTACTACACTTAGAACTTATGATTTCAATTTCAAATAATCTAAAAAAAAATAAATACCTTTTTATCTTTGTTTTTATTCTAATTAACTTTTTTTGCAAATATTGTTTAAAACTCTTTGAAAGACAAGTAATAACTTTTTTCTTTCAAAAAAATTGTTTATTTTTTGAACACTTTGATTTAAACAAAGTTGCTGCTGGTAGTTTTGATTTTTCAGTTTTGATTCCAGAAATTTTACCTGCTACTGTTACTTTAATTTCTATGTTTGGTTGGCTTTACTTTTATAAAACGCTTGCGGAGTATTTTATTACTTATCCTATGGATCTGCCTTTTTATACTCCTCAGCCAACTTCTTTTATGGAGGACCTAGCCGATGAAGAAAATTTAGAGAGTAGTAATCTTGACGATATTTTATATATTCGTACTGATCCGTGGGTTAGTGCTCCAGAAAATAATTCTGATGTTGAGGATTCTATAAGTGAAGATCTTGCATCAGATTCTGGTCTTCTGACAGCAACCTATAGTATTTTAGAGTATGTATTACCACACTCCATAGAAGACTTAATGTTTAAAAGTGTAATTTTATATGTTGTTGTTGAAGGGTTTGTGATCTATAGCAAAGTTGCTCTTTCATATCAGTATTGTTAGTTGTAGTGTGCATTTGTTATTGTTTTTGTTTGGGGTGTTGTAGCTCAGTGGTTAGAGCGTCGGACTCATAATTCGAAAGTCGTAGGTTCAACTCCTATCGACATCTTAAACAGACAATATTTTAACTATCGCGGAATATAACGCAGCTGGTAGCGTGCCTGCCTTGGGAGTAGGAAGTCGTACGTTCGAATCGTACTATTCCGAATCTAGGGTTATCGCCAAATGGTAAGGCAATCGTCTTTGACACGATCATTTGAAGGTTCGAATCCTTCTAACCCTGTTTTTCTTTCCAAAACTTTATGATGAAAATTCCAAAAACTTCTAAATATAAAAAATCGCACAAGGGAAGTTTAAAAAACATTGTTTCAAAAAATTTTACATTGCAAACTGCGCTTCAATCAGGATCTATCGCTTTAAAATTTAGTGAAAGTGGTAGAATTACTCCAAATCATATTGAAGCAAGTCGCCAAGCTCTTAACAAGCATTTTAAAAAGTCGGCGCAAATTCGTTTTACTGTTTTTCCTCACACCCCAATAACTAAAAAACCTTTAGAGATTCGTATGGGTAAAGGGAAAGGTGCTGTAGACACTTGGGTTGCAAATGTTTGTAGCGGGGATACCTTTGTAGAGATCGAAGGAACAAATAATATTTTAATTACTAAAAAATTAAATGCTTTACGTAAAAAGCTTCCATTGCGAACTAAACTAGTTTATGAACTGTAACAATACCTTTAATAAAATTTTTAATGAAAAAAATGCCTTAAAAGCATTTAAAAGAAATGTTTTAAACAAAAAAACAATTGTTGATTTAAATGATAGATTTGCTTTAGGTTTAAGTCTTTCAAAAAGTCGTACCTTTCCTAGAGTACAACTAAAAAATCACCGAACTTCTAAATCTAAAAGTGCGTTGGCTCTTTATTGGAATTTAGCAATTAATTCAGAGTCTAGTAAAAATATTCCATCTTATTCTGAAACTCCACTAACAAAATACGCGCCTTCTAACGGGTTTTTATACCGAAGAACTTATTATCGTGGAAAAAAATCTTTAGTAACATTTCGTAATAATATAAAAAGTAGATTACATCTTTATCATCCTCGTGCTCGTTTTGCAAAATTTAGAGATCTTTATATTAAAAAATCTTCTTTAGCATCAAAAGCTTTTTTCTTTAAACTTCACGCTAAAAGACGTTATTTATTTATTAGACCTAAACTTTCAGCTACAAAATGTAGTATTTATACAAAGTACAATCGTAAAGAAAGACGTATAAATATAAATTATTCTTCTAAATCTGGAGTGTTATCTAAAAGACAAACTTTTTTTGCGCTTTTTAATAAGTATTATGGTAAAAAACATAAGCTATTCTTAAAAAGCACTGATAAAAACTTTACTAACATTATTAGAAAAAGAAGAGTTAAAAAAAAGATAAGTTTAATGCGTATGAAATTACGTGGAGGTAAAAAAATATCTAAAACTCTTATTATTGAAAAATTAAAAGCATTTTTTATTAAAAAACAACTTTCATCTGTAGTTCCAAACTCAGAAAGGCTGTCTTTAAAAAAAATTAAATCTTTTCAACCTAAAGAATTAGTAAAAAACTATAAAAATTTAAATGAAACTAATAAAGAAATTATCAAACAAACAATTAAGGGGGCAAATCTTGAGCTTCTTAAATCAGCACTCCTTACAAAAACATCAAAATTCACTTCTAAGCGTTCGTTCAAGTATAAGGCAAAAAAATCAAAATCCCCAAGGGTTATTGAATATAACAAGAGAAAATTTAAAGTTTGTGATCCAAGAAAGTCATTCTTGGTCACCAAACTTACCCTCGATCTTGGACAAAAGAAGCGAAACTTTAGCAAAAAAAAGTCAACAAAGCCTAAATTTAATAAAAAAGGAGCCGCTAAATTTAAATCTAAAGTATCCGTTAAAGCTAGTTCTTCAAAAGAATAGTGAAAATGGACTTCAATTTGATTTAAATTCTTCTTTTTCTTTACATAATTCTTATTTTGTTAAAAAGCATTATTTTAAAACTTATCCAGTAAACTTTAAAACTTTAGCTTTAAAATTTGCTTTAACTTTTAAGGATGAGTAAAATATTTTATAAATTTGGTTCAATAGTATAATTGGTTAGTGCTTTAGATTGCAAATCTGACTGTAAGGGTTCGAGTCCCTTTTGAACCTATTAAGTTATTTTTGTTAAGTTGCTTAATTTACTTTTCATCTTTAATCTTAATTTAAAAACTTAACTTCAAAAAATGAGTACACCTGAACAAAAAATTGAATTCTTAAAATTAAAACAATTTCGATCACCTAGTGTTGCTAAAGAATGTCATGAGCAGGGTTTAAATGTAAGAGTTCCATTTTCTTATATTCCTTTACCGGCTTTAGATGTTCTTTCTTTAAAATATGAAACATTATTTGATAAATCAATTGCTAGTCAATACGTAAGTAAAAGAATTGAATATCTGAAATTGATCAAAACTTATAGAGGTATTCGTCATAGAAAAGGATTACCTGTTCGAGGGCAACGAACACATACTAATGCTAAAACAGTGAAAAAGCAAAAATATCGCTATGCTGGAGCTTTTAAAGGAGTTAGTAAAAATCCTCAAAGTAATACCTTTTAACTCCGTAATGGAACTAAATTTTACAAAATATGAATCATACAAATTGGAACAATAAAACAAAAGAAGTAAAATCGAAAATAAAAAATTTCAAAAATTTGGACCGACCTGATTTTCTTAACTTTTACGATCAAAATTTTGTTAAAAAAGGAAAGATAAAATCTACAACTTCTATAAAGAAGCAAACTTCGCCGAAATTAGCAAAAGAATCTTACTCTAAACAATGGATTGGCTTGTCAACTGGCAATTCACGCAATCATGGTTACAAAGTAAATAAGAAACGCAAGAAAACTCTATTAAGATACCTTAAAAGTAACTTAATTGGAAGACCTTTTCATAGATTTAAATTTTTATTAGCAAAAAACTATCTTCATTTTAACTTAAATATTCGTCCAAACAATATCTTTGCAAATATTAAAGATGTAAGAGTTAATAGACATCCTATTACAGGAAAGTATAGTACTGTTTCGAAATTTCTAAGAAATAAAAAACCTATAGATTTTAAGATTGTCTACAGCCGTAAAGGAATGAAAAGTACTACCTTAACATTCCTTCGAAAGTTTTTTTCTACATTAAGGTATCTTAAAACTAAACCATACTCGTTTATTGCTTTAGATATAAGTACACCTAAAAATATTCGCAAAAAAACTGTTAATTTTATTTCTACATTTTTCTTAACTAAAAAGTTTAAATCTAAAAAGATCTTGTTTAATATTAAGCACCATAAAGTATTTAATGGATGTCGAGCTAGAAAACAAGTTCGTGTAAAACGCTCTTTCAATAGATTATACAAATAAATATTATTCGTATAAATATATTGTTATTTGTTTTTTAGGAGAAATGACTGAGTGGTCCAAAGTAATAGACTGTAAATCTATCGAGTAAATCTCATCGTAGGTTCGAATCCTGCTTTCTTCAATAATTTCGAAATCATTAAAAATAAATGTTTTATTTAGAAACTCTTATAAAAATTTTAATAATAGTAGTTCCTCTTTTAATTTCTGTTGCTTATTTTACTCTTGCTGAGCGTAAAATTTTAGGAGCAATCCAAAGAAGAAGAGGACCTAACGTTGTTGGTGTATACGGACTATTACAGCCATTATCTGATGGATTTAAATTGTTAGTAAAAGAAACTGTAATACCTAGCAGTGCAAACCAACTAATCTTTATTGTATCACCTATGTTAACTTTTATTGTAAGTTTAATAGGTTGGTCTCTAATCCCTTTCGGTAAATATGCTTTATTATCAGAGCTTAATATCGGAATTCTTTATATCTTAGGTATCTCGTCACTTGGTGTTTATGGAATCATTATGTCTGGATGGTCGAGTAATTCAAAGTATGCCTTTCTAGGTGCTCTTCGATCAACTGCACAAATGGTTTCTTATGAGGTTTCAATTGGTTTTATCATAATAACTATTGTTATTTGCTGCGGATCGTTTGATATGAACCAAATTATTCTATTTCAAGAAAACTATTGGTTTGTATTTACTTTTTTCCCTTTATTTTTAATGTTTTTTACCTGTGGTTTAGCAGAAACAAATCGTCATCCTTTCGACTTACCTGAAGCCGAAGCTGAATTAGTTTCTGGTTATAATGTTGAGTATTCTGCTATGGGATTCGCGTTATTCTCTTTAGGAGAGTACGCAAACATGTTAATGATGAGTTCACTTAATGTGATCTTATTCTTTGGTGGATGGTTACCGCCAATGTTTGCGCCGAGTTTCATACCAGATTCTTTATGGTTTGGTATTAAAATTTGTTTTTTTGTTATTTTATTTGTTGTAATGAGAGCTGCTTTACCTCGTTTAAGATACGATCAGTTAATGAATTTAGGGTGGAAAACATTCTTACCTATTTCATTAGCATATCTTCTATTAACATTTAGTATTCTAGCATCGTTCTCAATTTTACCTTATTAAATTACTAATCAAATAACATGACAACAACAAATACAATGTTCTCTTACGCAGGTTTAATAACATTAAAGTCTGCCGATAAAAAAATATTAATAGAACTTGAAACTGAACTTTTAAAATCATTTAAAATTAGTTCAAAATCAAGAAGTGTCTTAAAAAACTGGAGCGTTTTAAGTAGAACTAAAAACTCTTATATCGGTTTATTTAGGTCACCTTTTGTTTATAAAAAAGCAAAAGAAAGTTTTCTTTTCAAAAGTTTTTCTAAAAAAATTAAATTTAACAATATTAATTTCTTTGTTCTTAAACAAATATTAATGAAATTAAAAAATTTTAAAGGAAAAGTTAATAGTTCTATTACTTTCAAAACTGTAAAACAATTAAGTTCAACTAAAAGTCAAATTAATTCTTTAAATTTTGCAGATAAACATTTTAAATCATTAATTTCACTTTAGTAAGTGACTTTTTGTTAATTTTACATTTTGGGAGGATAGTTTAGCGGTAAAATGTCGGTTTCCAAAACCGTTGTCGGGGGTTCGATCCCCTCTCTTCCTGTCAACAAATTTAAAAAAAAAATAATTATGTTAGCAGCAGCACAAAAATTAGGAGCCGGATTATCTACATTTGGATTAGCCGGAGCTGGAGTAGGAATTGGATTTATCTTTGGATCTCTAATCTTAGGGACCGCAAGAAATCCTTCTCTAAAAGACGACATGTTTAGATACGCAATTTTAGGATTCGCATTAACTGAAGCAATTGCACTATTTGCTTTAATGATTGCATTCTTAATTCTATTCGTATAAGTCTTTCTCAATTCATTAACCGATTTGAGTTAAATTTACAAACAAAATAAATGAAATAATTTTATTCTTAATGGGGCTTTTAGTTTAATCGGTTGAACACGATGCTCATAACCTCGGAGGTGCACGTTCGAATCGTGCAGAGCCCATTTAATTTAACTGTAAACTTTTATAGTTAATTTTCAATCTTTAAATTGTTAAATTTATGAACGAAATTTTATACTCTGTATCAAATCCTAGTATTTTACAAATAATACTTAGCATCAGTTTATTAAGTAGCGCAATAATGGTTAATCTTGCAGCTAATCCTGTTGAGTCTGTTTTATTTTTAGTATTAACATTTATTACAAGTGGTATCTTACTAATGACTTTTTTATCAGAATTCTTTGGAATTACTGTAATTATTATTTATGTTGGAGCTATCGCGGTTTTATTCCTATTCGTAATTATGATGCTAAATGTAAAAAGCTATCCAGAAACTGGTACAAAAACAGATTCTTTTTTATATCCTAAAAGATTATACAAGTTCTGTTTAGTAAGTTCTATTCTATACTTTGTTTTTGTAATCATTAATTATAAAACAAATGATGTTTTTTCTTATACCACTTTAACCAATAATTTATATTTAGTTGATCAATTAGATAATATTCAAGTATTAGGTCAAGTTTTATATAATTATTATTTAGAATGCTTTTTAATTGCCGGTTTACTTTTACTTGTTGCCTTATTAGGTTCTGTAGTGTTAACTTTAACTTTTAGTAATACTAAAAAAGGTCAGCAACTACCAAATCGTCAATTATCTCGTTCTGACAAATTCCTATCTTTTTTTAATTAAAAGATTTCCTTTATATTTTAAAGATGACTAGCTCAATGGTAGAGCGTTTCGCTTACAACGAAAATGTTAGTGGTTCGAGTCCGCTGTCGTCTATTTTTTAAGGAGAAGTAGCTTAATGGTTAGAGTATTAGCCTGTCACGCTAAATGTTGCGGGTTCGAATCCCGTCTTTTCCGTAAACTCAATTTTTTATAATCAAAATAATGTATTTATTTCATAATGAATTAGCTAAAGTAGGAATCTTAGTACTATTTGCAATAGTGCTTTCCTGCATTATTATTTTTTTATCATATTTTTTAAGTGATTCATCACCTGATGTAGAAAAAGTTTCTGCTTATGAGTGTGGTTTTGATCCATATGAAGATGCACGAAACGTTTTCGACGTTCGTTTCTATATAGTAGCGATTCTATTTATAATCTTTGATCTAGAAGCTGTTTATTTTTTTCCTTGGTGTGTTTCTTTAAGTTGTCTGAATTTAGAAGGTTTCTGGGGTATGGCTGATTTTATTGTTGAGCTGTTAGCTGGATATTATTACGCACTAGAAGTTGGTGCTCTAGATTGGGAGTAATTTATGAAATCGTTAGTAGTAAAAGATAAAATTTTAAGAAACAAGTATTTAAATCAAGAATTAAACCAAAAAGTTGTTGTTTATGTTTTTAGAAAAGTCTTAAATGAGAAAACTCATTCTATGGATTCAAAACAAAGTTGGTTTGATTTTCTTTTTAAAAAATACAAAAAAACTATTAGTAAAACCAAATTAGTAAAACGTTGTGTTTTAACTGGAAGATCTAGATCTTCATTACAAATAGCTGGAATTTCAAGAATTAAAATTAAAGAATTGATTCGAGATAAAAAAATTTCAAACGCTTCAAAATCAAGTTGGTAAATTAATTATGATTCAAAAAGGAACAATCGTAAGGGTAGTTGATAACTCAGGTGCCAAAATCGGTGCTTGTATTCACATGTATCAAGGGTATAGGAGACGTTATGCCAAAGTTGGTGATGTTATTAAAATTGCCATCAAAAAAATTAAAAAAGGAGACCCTGATTTACTTAAAGTAAAAAAAGGAAGTATGAGTAAAGCTGTAGTAGTAACAACTAAAAGCTTTTTAAAGACTTTTGACGGAGGGTATAAATCTTCTCCATGTAATTCAGTAGTTTTAATTTCAGATCAAGATACTTTTTTAGGAACTCGCGTATTTTCTGGATTAGATGCAAGCCTTAGATATACTAAATATTTAAGACTTCTATCTATGGGTGTTGATGTAATTTATTAATTTAAACTAAAGAAATATATATTTTCTTGATAGCTCATCGGTAGAGCAGCTGGCTGTTAACCAGCGGGTAGTGGGTTCGATTCCCACTCAAGAATTTGTTATTTTTTATTTATGAGTAGATTAAGACAAATCTTAACCCGTTACAAAAGAGTAAAAAAAGAAAGAAGATGCAAAACACCTGCTTTAATGAGTAATCCTCAATTAAAAGGTGTTTGTGTTAAAGTTTTTACTCGAACTCCAAAAAAACCAAATTCTGCAATTAGAAAAGTTGCAAAGTTACGTCTGAGCAATAAAAAAGTTGTAGAATCTTATATACCAGGTGAAGGACATTCTTTACAGGAATATTCTGTAGTGCTTATGCGCGGTGGAAGAGTTCCAGACTTACCTGGAGTTAAGTACCATTGTGTTAGAGGAAAGTACGATTTTAAAGAAGTAAAAAATAGGAAGACCTCAAGATCAAAGTATGGAGCTAAAAAACAAAAAGCAAAATAATATTTATACAAAACTTGTAGGTTATTTTACAAAAAACGGTAAAAAAAACAGATCTACAAGTATTATCATCAAAGCTTTAACTAATGCCTCAATTTCTTTAGATGACAAATCTATGGAAATTTTACAAAAAGTAGCTTATTATCTTGGTGTTGTTGTTGAAATTAGAAGTGTTAGAATAAGACGAAATGTTCATACAGTTCCTGTTCCTGTTAACGCTAGCCGTAGAAACTATTTGATTGTTCAAAAACTTTCAAAAGTTCTAAATGCTAGTGGAGATTCTCGAATTAGTACAGAAGCTAAGTTGACACAAGAACTTTTAGGGCTTTTAAAAAGCAAGACATCAAAATCAGTTGCTGAGCGTGACCTTGTTTTAGTTCAAGCTGAAAAAAACAAATCGAACACACACTATCGATGGTAATGTATAACTGTTAAAACTTTTTAAACTTTATCAAGTTATTAAGGTTAACTAAGTTTTACTCAAACATGTATATAATTAAATTTTTTTAAGATTTTACACTTAAAACATGCAAATTAAAGAAATTTTTAATAGAACGCTTACATCTGATGTACTTTCTAGTAATCAATGTTACTAGATTAGGCTCATAGCTCAGTGGTTAGAGCATACGCCTGATAAGCGTAAGGTCAGTGGTTCAAGTCCACTTGAGCCTATTTAAATTCAATTTTATATAAAAATTATTATGAGAAATAATCAAAAACATAGTTTTCATTTAGTTGATCCAAGTCCATGGCCAATGGTTTCAGCATTTTCTGCATTAATGCTAACCTTTGGGGGTGTATTATACATGCATGGTTACTCTACTGGTTTTTTTCTACTACAATTCGGTTTCGTTATGATTCTATTCATGATGTACTGTTGGTGGAGAGATATTATTAGAGAAGCAACATTAGAAGGTCAACATACTACATCTGTTCAAACAGGTCTAAAAATGGGTATGATCTTATTTATCGTTTCAGAGGTAATGTTCTTCGTAGCATTCTTTTGGGCTTTTTTTCATTCAAGCTTTAACCCAAGCCCTGCAATTGGGGGTGTGTGGCCACCAGCTTTTATCGTAACATTAGATCCATGGCAAATTCCATTACTAAATACTATTATTCTTTTAAGCTCTGGAGCATCTGTAACCTGGGCTCATCATTCAATAGTATTAGGGTCTAAGGATCAGGCAATTCAAGCTTTACTTGTAACAGTAGGACTTGCTGTGATCTTCACTGGTCTACAAGCCTACGAGTACGTTACTGCACCATTCAGTATTTCTGATAGTGTTTATGGAGCAAGTTTTTATATGGCAACAGGATTCCACGGATTCCATGTTTTCATTGGAACTTGTTTCTTAACTGTTTGCCTTTTTAGAGTGTATTTCAACCACTTTACAAGAGAGCATCATTTCGGATTTGAAGCTGCAGCTTGGTACTGGCACTTCGTTGATGTGGTTTGGCTATTTTTATTCATCACTATTTATTGGTGGGGATCTTAATCCAAAAATCAACATATACAAATTAATATAAAAAAATAAAATATAGGGTATGCTAAAAAATATCATTATGTTAAGTCCACTTGAACAATTTCAAGTAATTCCAGTAATTCCTTTAAGATTTGGAGCAATTGATTTATCAATCACTAATGTTACCATTATCATGGGAGTTATGTTATTTATTGTAGTTTTATTTACTCAGGCACTTAAGTCAAAAGATGGAACATATAAAATTATTCCAAATTCATGGCAAATTGTTGTTGAGTCGATTTATAAACTAATTTTATCACTAGTAACTGACAACATTCAAAGTAAAGAAGCACAACGTTTTTTTCCTTTAGTGTTTACAGTTTTTTTTGGAATTTTAATCATTAATTTAACAGGACTAGTTCCTTATAGCTTTACATTAACAAGTCACTTAATTGTTACTTTTGCTGTAAGCTTATCTGTGTTTATAGGTATTAATATTATTTGTGCAAGAAAACATGGAATGAAAATGTTTTCATTATTTTTACCTCCAGGAACTTCTATTGGGCTTGCCTTTTTATTAGTTCCGATTGAATTTATTTCTTATATTTTTAAACCAATTAGCTTGTCAATTCGACTTTTCGCTAATATGATGGCTGGACATACTTTATTAAAAGTAATTGCAGGATTCGCGTTCGCGTTAGTTACTGCAAGTGGTGGATTATTTATTGTTCACTTAGTACCTTTACTAATTTTAATTCCACTATTCGGTTTAGAATTAGGGGTTGCGCTAATACAGTCTTTCGTATTTAGCGTTCTAATCTCAATCTATTTAAATGATGCATTAAATCTACACTAGTTGTAGCTTTAATTATCTTTAAAAAATGGTTAGCCATAAATTTGATAAAGTCTTAGGAATGATTTAAATCATTAATTGCAAAATTGTGATTATTTATCACTTAAGAGCTATGAAATACTGTTTTTGGGAAGCATAGCAGGCCGAGCAACTACGAGTTGCTTGTATCTAAACTTAAATTAAAGTTTTTATACTTTGTCTTTTTTTTAAAATAAATATTTAAATGTAATAAAGGGATACCTAGGTATCAAAAAATATAGAGTTGTGAATTGCAATAATAAAGTAAGAGAGCAATAGCTCGATGAAGACTTTGTTACTCATAAGAGAAATCTAATAAGACTTAAGACTTAAGAAACAAGGTGAAGTAAAACATTATAGTAACCTTTTGTAAAAATCAACCGAGAGTTTGTCAGTAGCGGTGAGCGAAAGCAAATAAGTTTTGTAGTATTATCAAACGTCACTTGAATCATCCATAGAAGGTCTGAGTCCTGTAAACATACGTTAATAAATACTACGTTAATTTTATGACGAATTATGCTAAATTTGTCATTTTTAAGAGGAATTTCCCTCAAACTAAAAATTTTTGATAACCGATAGTAAACAAGTACCGTGAGGGAAAGGTGAAAAAGAACTTTTATAAGGTTTAAAAGAACTTGAAATTTATTACATATTATCTGTTGGAGCTGAGAATTTAATTCTTGGTGACAGCGTACCTTTTGCATAATGGACCAATAAGTTTACTTTTGTAGCGAATTTAATAACAAGATAAAAATAACCTAAGTGTTAAAACGCGCTTTTAGTTACAATAGTAAGATCCGAAGCTGAGTGATCTAACCATGAACAGGCTGAAATTTGTCACTAGCAATAGTGCTTGGAGGGCCGAACCCGTGTCTGTAGAAAAAGATTGGGATGATTTGTGGTTAGGGGTGAAAGGCTAATCAAACTCAGTTATAGCCGATTTTCTGCGAAATATATTTAAGTATAGCCTACAAATAAGAAAGTTAAGGGGTAGAGCTCTTTTGTAAGGAGGGGGGCATTAGCCTTACTGAGTTATGAAAAACTACGAATACTAACTCTTTTTTTTGTGGAGTCAGATAGTGAGCGCTAAGGTTCACTATCGAGAGGGAAACAGCCCAGATTAAAAAATAAGGTCTTTAAATATGATTTAAGTGATAAGAGTGTTAAAAAGTGTTCACAATTATAAAGTGGGCTCGGAAGCAGCCATCTTTTGAAGAAAGCGTAACAGCTCATTAATCTAACTTTTTTGCCTCGAAGATTTATAGAGACTAAAATCATTACCGAATTTTTAAAAAGTAATATAAATTACTTTGGTAGCAGAACGATCAATATTAATAAAGTTAACTTGAAAAAGTTAATTGCTAAATTTGATGCGAGCATATTGGTATTAGTAGCTAAAACAATGTTTAATCATTGTCGCCGGAAATCCAAGGTATACAAGAACATGCTAAACATACTTGTTAATATTAAAACGATCCCTAAGGAAAATTACAAAAGTATAATCTGATGGGTTTTGTGTGAGTTGTGACAGAGTCTGTAAATTCAGAATGCGATCGTAGTGACCCTGAAGTCATGAGGACAAACGGAGTGTTCTGGCTGGACTCTCTGGAAATAGCACTCACTTCTTTGATAGACAATCGTACCCTAAACCGACACAGGTGGATAAGTAGAACATACTAAGGCGATCAAGAAAACTATATTGAAGGAACTCGGCAAATTAACTCTGTAACTTCGGGAGAAGGAGTGACATCTTGGTTAACGCCAAGAATGTTGGCACTAAAGAAGAAGAAACGACTGTTTAACAAAAACACAAGTCTCTGCAAATTCGAAAGAAGAAGTATAGAGACTGACACCTGCCCGGTGCTGTAAGGTAATGTGGAGATGTATATGCATCGAAATTAAGCCCCAGCAAACGGCGGCTGTAACTCTGACGGTCCAAAGGTAGCGAAATTCCTTGTCGGGTAAGTTCCGACCTGCATGAATGGTGTAACGATTTCTTCACTGTCTCCAATATAGACTTGGTGAATTTGAAATACTCGTGAAGATGCGAGTTTCTTGCGGTTAGACGGAAAGACCCCGTGCACCTTTACTATGATTTTAAGTTGTTAAAATAAATAAGCTGTGTAAGTGTTAAGTGGGAGCGTAAAAGCGATAGGTGAAAGACCACTCTGTTTATTTGTTTCAACTAATTTTTTAAAAGACAGCTTATGAGAGGTAGTTTGACTGGGGCGGTCGCCTCCTAAAAAGTAACGGAGGCGTACAAAGGCGAGCTCAGGTTTAACAGACCGAAGAGTGTAATGGCAAAAGCTCGCTTGACTGTAAGATTGACAAATCGAACAGGGATGAAAGTCGGTCATAGTGATCCGGTGATTTAACGTAAGATAATCATCGCTCAACGAATAAAAGGTACGCCGGGGATAACAGGCTGATGGTTTCCGAGAGTCCATATTGACGAGACCGTTTGGCACCTCGATGTCGGCTCATCACATCCTGGAATTGAAGACGATTTCAAGGGTTCGGCTGTTCGCCGATTAAAGTGGTACGTGAGCTGGGTTCAGAACGTC
>OFDC01000364.1_pt1 | contig 36850 bp, 30 predicted proteins | sample 1520941 | NCBI WGS metagenome assembly OFDC01 (sample SAMEA94258168, study PRJEB24077) | hot springs metagenome | biome: Aquatic biome; feature: Water | place: India | collected 2012-12-06 | depth 5 m | reverse complement strand
AGTCTTAACTTAACTGTTGAGTGTAAGACATTAAATATAGTGATATGAGTATAGCGAATCTTATGGAGTTAAGCAATTGCCTTATATCCACCGCCTGAAGTCGGTGGTTTTACGGCAACGGCTGATAACCAATCAAGTCTCTCAAAACTATTCTTTAAAATCAAAACCTTTCTTTAAAATAAAAGCCATTGGATAAAAAAAGGCAACCCATCGGCTACCTTGTTTGACGCAAAAAACGGTTAGATTTTAAGACTTAAATATTTTCGATGAGGTTATGACGCTTTTGGCGTTAACGCTTTTGGCACCAAACAGTTACGCTGCATCAAAAAGCCTTGCCAGCCAAAAAATCTAAAGTTACGGATATTGGCATGGTTTGTACCTTTTGGCTCTGCTTTAACACTGTCATAGTGCTCAGCAAACAGTTTTAGCGTATCTTGTTGGATCAAATGGTTAAGTAGTGCAAACCCAAACACTTTCGCACTGCCTTCATTTTCGCCCGCCGCATTGTGCACTTCGCCATTGACAAACTCAGTTGGGCGATAGTCATAGTAACTATCGATGATAGCTAACACGGAAGCAAAATCTAGCGATTTTTTTTCTAATTTAGCTAATAGTTTTGATACTTCTAGCTTATCAATAGCGCTCATAGTTACTCCAAAAGTCAAAATAGCCACCGTCATTAACGATTAAAATAATCGTCCTCAAACGGATCAAAAGCTGGGTTAAAATTATTGTTGGCCTGACCAAAACCGCGGTTTTCCATACGGTTTTCTAAATGATGCAGTTGCTGACCGCTGTTGCGCGGTTGAGAGGGTTTACTGCGCTTTTGTGGAAAGGCCTCGTGACTGGCTACCCCAAAACCACTGCGGTCTTGACCTATTCTATCATGGGCGGCAAAATCAACTGGGTGAGTATCATAACCCATGCGTTCATGCCCAGTTCGTTCATGTAAAATTCTTTGATAAATCTCTTCACGGTGTACGGCAATGTCTTTTGGCGCATTGACGCCCAGTCTGACTTGGTTACCTTTTACACCCAGTACGGTGACACTCACTTCGTCACCTATCATTAACGTTTCGCCAACACGGCGAGTCAAAATTAACATGCGTCACACTCCTTATGTCGCAACCAGTACCATCAATGTCCTATGATGATTCAACGATAATTTAGCTAAATTCGTCAAATATATTATCATGTATCATTGCCCAATGATACGTTAAAGACAGACTGCAAGGGCATAATTTAAGCGAACTTATCATGCTTGGCGGCTATTTGCCAACAGTCAAAATAGGTATTGAGGGTCAGTTGCGTTTGTGCCCAATAAACGAGATGTCATTATAAACGAAATGCGGAAATAAAAAAAAGGTTAACACCCGCAAAACGCGGATATTAACCTTATTTTTGTGGAGAATTACAAATTTCTTATAATCCAGCAACCTTGCTTTCACCGTCTTCACGGTCAAGACCAAAGGCGGTATGTAACGCTTTAACCGCTTTTTCCAGTTGTTCTTCTTGAATCAGTACCGAGATTTTGATTTCGCTGGTAGAAATCATTTGGATATTGATGTTGTTTTCCGCCAGTGTTTCAAACATTTTGCTTGCCACGCCTGCATGTGAACGCATCCCAACACCCACCAGTGATACTTTAACCACATTGTTATTGCTCACGATTTCTTTGCCACCAATCTCAGCAAGATTGTCACCCAAAATCGCTAGGGTTTTATCAAAATCGCCACGGTTAACGGTAAAGGTAAAGTCGGTTAATCCGTTTTCTGCAATGTTTTGGATAATCATATCGATTTCGATATTGGCAGCACTGATTGGGCTTAAAATCGATGATGCAATACCAGGGCGATCAGGCACGGCTAAGATAGATACTTTAGCTTCGTCACGGTTAAAGGCGATGCCCGAAATAATTGGTTGTTCCATGCTGTCTCCCTCATCGGTGGTAATTAATGTACCTACGTTATTTTTAAAATCATCATCGAATTTACCATCGGCGTTTTCATCAAAACTGGATAAAACCCGCAGTGGTACTTGGTATTTTCCGGCAAATTCAACCGAGCGAATTTGCAACACTTTTGAGCCAAGGCTTGCCATTTCTAGCATTTCTTCAAAGGTAATTTTTGATAATTTTTTGGCTTTTGGTGTCACCCGTGGGTCGGTAGTATACACGCCGTCGACATCGGTATAGATTTGACATTCATCGGCAGATAAGGCAGCAGCCAGTGCAACCCCAGTGGTGTCCGAGCCGCCACGACCTAAGGTGTTGATGTCTCCTTTATCATCCACGCCTTGAAAACCCGCGACTACAACGACCATACCAGCATCGAGTGCGGCGCGAATCTGACTATCATCGATATGTTGGATACGAGCTTTGGTATGACTATCATCGGTACGAATCGCCACTTGTCCGCCCGTCATTGACTTGGCGCTCACACCGATTTCATTTAATGCCATAGCAAGTAAAGAAATCGATACTTGCTCGCCGGTTGACACCATTTGGTCGTATTCACGAGCGTTCGGTTCTTTACTGATTTGACGTGCCAAATCAATCAAGCGATTGGTCTCACCACTCATGGCAGAGACGACAACCACCACTTGATGACCATTGTCGTGCCAACGTTTGACGCGCTGTGCCACATTTTTGATACGTTCGATACTACCCATCGACGTACCACCGTATTTTTGTACGATTAAAGCCATTGTCAATACACCCTATAATTATCGCGCACGTTGTTTGAATCGCTATCCAAGACTTGCCATACCAAGTGCCTGATGGATTGCTTAGTAGATTGTTTACAATGTCACGAGACGTAAATTAAACGGTACTTTATACCATATTTGTCAATTTTGGGGCAAGGCAAAATTGCCAAAAATCCCCAAATGACTGGCTGAAAATTGGATGGGTATTATGAACAAAAAGTTATCAGTTTAGGCAATCGGTTGTAGCGGTAACGTTACAGCGCGTTGCACGGCAGGACGGTCATGCAGGTTTTTTGCCCAGCGTTGTAGGTGGGTGTAGTTTTGCACTTGTAAAAACTCGCCAGCGTTATACAATTTGCCCAGTGCTAACTGACCGTACCATGCCCAAATCGCCATATCCGCGATACTGTAGTCATCACCTACCATAAACGTGCGAGTCGCTAAATGTTGGTCGAGTAAATCCAATTGGCGTTTGGTTTCCATGGTAAAGCGATTGATGGCATATTCAAACTTCTCTGGGGCATACGCATAAAAATGCCCAAAGCCGCCACCGACATACGGCGCAGCGCCCATTTGCCAAAACAACCATGACAAACATTCGGCACGTTTGGCGGTGTCTGCTGGGATAAACTGCCCAAATTTTTCGGCAAGGTATAGCAAAATAGCGCCTGATTCAAACACTTTAATCGGTGGATTAACACTGTTATCCACCAGTGCGGGGATTTTTGAATTGGGATTGATGGCAACAAAATCTGAGCCAAATTGGTCGCCATTCATGATGTCGATTTTGAAGGCGTCATACTGTGCGCCTTCAATACCAAGCGCTGCCAATTCTTCAAGTAAGATATTGATTTTGATGCCGTTTGGGGTGTTTAAAGTGTAAAGCTGCAAAGGGTTTTTACCAATCGGTAAATGTTGCTCGTGGGTCGCTCCTGCGGTGGGGCGGTTGGTACTGGTAAATTTGCCACCGTTTTGGCTATCATTTGTCCAAATTTTTGGGGGCTGATAATGATTGTCCATGATGTTTCCTTGTTGATTATAAGTGTTTTAAAGCGCTAGGCGTTTTTTTAGATGTAGTTTTAATTAAGCAAGTCGCTCAGCCAACCAATTTGGTAGCGCTTCTAATACGCCTGGCAATCCTGCCACATCAGTTGCGCCGCCTTGGGCAAAGTCAGGTTTACCACCGCCTTTACCGCCAAGCTGCTCACTTAAGTGTTTGATGATATCGCCCGCTTTGATTTTGCTGGTTAAGTCTTTGCCGACACTGGCAGTCAGCGCAATTTTATCGTCAGCCACGCCCGCGAGCACCACGATGCCATCATGTAATTTTGACTTCATGTCATCGGCAATCGTGCGTAATGCTTTACCATCCATGCCTGGTAAGCTTGCAATCAGCACTTTTTGCCCTTTGATGTCTTGCACATTGTTGATTAAGTCTTTGGCTTGGCTGCTGGCCAATTTTTGCTGCAAACGCTCAAGCTGTTTTTCAAGGTCGCGTGTTTTGTCGGTCAGTTGATTGACACGATCGGCGATTTCGTCGCGCTTCGCTTTGAGCTGACTGGCAAGTTGATTGAGCTGTTTTTCACCTTGCTGCACATATTTGACTGCGCCCATGCCTGTCACCGCTTCGATACGGCGAATGCCTGCCGCGATACCTTGCTCACTGACGATTTTGAATAAGCCGATATCACCCGTGCGTTGTACATGCAGACCACCACATAGCTCGATGGAGAAAGGCTTGCCGTCTTTATCTACCGTACCCATCGACAATACGCGAACCGTGTCACCATATTTTTCACCAAATAGCGCCATCGCGCCTTTGTCTTGCGCTTGCGCCATGCTGAGCATTTCTACAGTGGCAGGCTGATTGGCAAGGATTTGTTGGTTGACGATGTTTTCAATGGTGATGATGTCTTGCTCAGTCAAGGCTTTGTCATACGAGAAGTCAAAACGCAACACCTCACTATTGACCAATGACCCTTTTTGGGTGACACCTGTGCCAAGATGCTCACGAAGGGCGGCGTGCAGTAGGTGAGTGGCGGAGTGGTTTTTGGCACTCATCGCGCGTAGTTGGCTTGCCACGCGTGCTTCGCTTGATTGACCCTGGCGAATACTGCCCATTTTAACCACGCCATAATGGATGATGGCTTGACCAGATTTTTTGGTGTCTTGGACTTCAAATACGCCGGTTTCGGTTTGGATGTCACCCAATTCACCCGCTTGACCACCACCTTCCGCATAAAAAGGCGTTGCCGATAATACGATGACCCCTTCATCGCCTTCCTGCAATTGTTCAGCAGATTTGCCCTCAAAGTATAAATGGGTGATAGTGCTGCTGTGTTCTGCTTTGTCATACCCCAAAAATTCAGTGGCACTGTCAACTTGAATCAATTGGTTATAATCAACGCCAAATTTACCTGCTTCACGGGCGCGGGCGCGTTGCTGCGCCATGCCTTGTTCAAAACCAGCTTCATCAATGCTGATGTCGCGTTCGCGCACGATGTCGGCCGTCAAATCGGCAGGGAAACCATACGTGTCATACAGTTTAAACACCGTTGCACCCGATAAAGTATCGCCAGATTTTAAGCTATCTAATTCTTGGGATAACAGTTTGAGACCTTGTGATAAGGTTTTGGCAAATTGTTCTTCTTCTTTTAAGATGGCTTGCTCAATGTTGGCTTGCTGTTCCCGAAGCTGTGGGTAGGCATCGCCCATGATTTGGGCAAGTGGCGCGACGAGCTTATAAAAGAAGTTGTCAGTAGCGCCTAATTTGTTGCCATGACGAACCGCGCGGCGGATGATACGACGCAGCACATAACCACGACCTTCATTGCTTGGCAGTACGCCATCTGCAATCAAAAAGGAAACCGAGCGGATATGGTCAGCAAGCACTTTGAGTGATGGCTCAGACTGTAAGTCGATATCGTTTGGCAAGCCAATCACTTGTGCCGCGTGCTGCATGAGATGGGTAAATATATCGATTTCATAGTTGCTATGCACGCCTTGCATGATGGCGCTTATACGCTCTAAACCCATCCCGGTATCGACACTTGGCGCAGGCAATTTTTCAAGTGTGCCGTCTTTTTGGCGGTTAAACTGCATAAAGACGTTGTTCCAAATCTCGACAAAACGGTCACCGTCTTCTTCAGGCGTACCTGGCAAACCACCCCAAATATGCTCGCCGTGGTCATAAAATACTTCAGTACAAGGACCACAAGGACCTGTGTCACCCATTGCCCAAAAGTTATCCGATTGGTATTGACCGCCTTTATTATCACCAATACGAATGATACGCTGGGCAGGCAAGCCCACCACGTTATGCCAAATATCAAAGGCTTCATCATCGGTATGATACACCGTCACGTAAAGTTTATCTTTGGGTAGTCCAAGCCACTGATCCGATGTCAAAAACTCCCAACAAAATGGGATGGCTTGTTGTTTAAAATAATCACCAAACGAGAAATTACCAAGCATCTCAAAAAACGTATGGTGACGGGCGGTATAGCCGACATTGTCAAGGTCATTGTGTTTACCGCCTGCGCGCACACATTTTTGCGACGATACCGCACGTTTATAATCGCGTTTGTCTATCCCTAAGAACACATCTTTAAATTGGTTCATACCGGCATTGGTGAATAGCAGGGTAGGGTCATTGTGTGGGACTAGGCTCGATGATGCCACTGGGGTATGACCATTTTCGGCAAAATAATTGATAAAAGCTTGACGTATATCGGCTGAAGAAAACGGACGGCTCACAGCGGCTCCTTAAGAGTTTTCAAAATTAAATTTGGCATGTATTATCAAAAAAATGTAAACATTGTATTTTAGCAGAATTCATTCGATGTGGATAATGCTTTTATAAACCGCGCCTTTTAACAACCGCACTTTTTATAAAACGCACCTTTTGAAAACCCTACATGGCATCTAAAACCGTGGGTGTAAAGTATGGGGTTTGCAACGTTTTTCATGGCGCTAAAAAAAAGACCGATAAGTAGCATCGATCTTTTTGATAACTCTTTTTTGACAATTTTTTTTATAGCAATGTAGTTTGGAGTAAAGAATTAGCGCTCTACTTGACTGACATCACGCACCGCGCCGGTATCCGCGCTAGTAGTCATCGCTGCATACGCCCGCAAGGCGGCTGACACTTGGCGTTCACGATTGACAGGTTTCCAAGCTTGTTTGCCACGGCTCACCATCGCTTCTCGGCGTTTTTCCAGTTCGGCAAAATCAACCGCCAAATGAATCGAGCGATTAGGGATATCAATTTCGATGGTATCGCCTTCATAGACCAAACCGATGGTACCGCCTTCAGCGGCTTCTGGGCTGATGTGACCGATGGATAAACCCGACGTACCCCCTGAAAAACGACCATCGGTGAGTAGCGCACAGGCTTTACCCAGACCTTTTGATTTTAGGTAAGAGGTCGGATACAACATCTCTTGCATACCCGGACCGCCTTTTGGACCTTCATAGCGAATCACCACGATGTCACCTGAGACAATTTGGTCTGCCAAAATCGCTGCGACGGCGTCATCTTGGCTCTCAAAAACACGGGCACGACCGGTAAATTTTAGGATGCTGTCATCCACGCCCGCTGTTTTGACCACACAGCCACGTTCAGCGATATTACCAAACAATACCGCCAAACCACCGTCTTGCGAGTAGGCGAATTCTTTGCTGCGGATACAGCCAGATTCGCGATTGACATCAAGATTCGACCACGCATTGTTTTGGCTAAAGGCTTGCGTGGTGCGTACCCCACCTGGGGCTGCAATATAACGCTCACGTGCCTCGGTATTATCAGGATTCATGATATCCCATTGGCTCAGCGCCGCTTTGAGTGAAGCACTATGAACGGTGGGGACATCGGTTTGCAGTAGGTTTGCGCGATCAAGCTCGGCTAAAATTGCCATCACACCGCCAGCGCGGTGCACGTCTTCCATATGATATTTTTGTGTTGCAGGGGCAACTTTCGATAGACAAGGCACACCGCGGCTTAGACGGTCAATATCCGCCATTTTAAAATCTACTTGGGCTTCATTGGCAGCAGCAAGCAAATGTAGAATCGTGTTGGTTGAGCCGCCCATGGCGATATCAAGGCTCATGGCATTTTCAAATGCCGCTTTGGTCGCAATTGAGCGTGGCAATACGCTGGCGTCATCTTGCTCATAATAACGTTTGGCAAGTGCCACGATACGGCGACCTGCTTCTAAGAATAAATCTTTACGTTTGGCGTGAGTGGCAAGTAACGAGCCATTACCAGGCAGGGATAAGCCTAAGGCTTCGGTCAAACAGTTCATCGAGTTGGCAGTGAACATACCTGAGCATGAGCCACAAGTTGGGCAAGCAGAGCGCTCGGTTTGTGCCACATCTTCGTCACTAATCAAGTCATCTGCCGCATCAATCATGGCGTCGACTAGGTCAAGTTTGCGAATTTTTTCACCCAATTCATTCATCACGGTTTCATGGGTGGTATGGCCATCGCCCAAGGTGGATGCCAACACTTTGCCCGCTTCCATTGGACCGCCCGACACAAAAATCGTTGGGATATTAAGGCGCATCGCTGCCATCAGCATACCAGGGGTGATTTTGTCGCAGTTGGAGATACAAACCAGCGCATCGGCGCAGTGGGCATTGACCATATACTCCACGCTATCGGCAATTAAATCACGGCTTGGCAAGCTATAGAGCATACCCGAGTGACCCATGGCGATACCGTCATCCACCGCAATGGTGTTAAATTCTTTGGCAACGCCACCTGCCGCTTCAATCTCGCGGGCAACCAACTGACCCAAGTCTTTTAGGTGTACGTGACCGGGTACAAACTGGGTAAACGAGTTAGCAATCGCGATAATCGGTTTGTTAAAGTCCTCATCTGTCATACCCGTAGCACGCCAAAGTGCGCGTGCACCCGCCATATTGCGGCCAGACGTGGAGGTTTTTGAGCGATATTGTGGCATGGTTGTTCCTTATTTCTAACAGTCAATACAAGTGATAAATTTAGCACTTAGTGTACTCTGTCTCGACCAAAAGGGCTAGTCATGGCTCATGATAGATAGTTATAATTGGCTGTAAAGAATGGCATATTAGCCACCCTATTGCTATATCACGGCTATCATCAACCGTATCTGTCAACAGTATCTAAAAAAAACTCATCAAAAGGATGTTATTTTGACCAATCCCACCTTAAGCATTACTGATGTCATCCGACAAAGTCTGGCATTTTTAAGCAAAAATGATTTGAGCAAAGATAAAACTGCCGCATCAACAAATCAACCATTCACCGGGCTGATTATTGGTAATGACACGCAGTCGGTTTTTAGCCAAATTCAAGCCATTGATGAAGCTATTGAACAAGTCGTAAGTTGGGAAGCGTTTGATTATCAAGCGTTTATCGCGCATCGATTTGCCAAACGCTATGACTTGGCAGTGATAATATTATCAAACGATAGCGCTATCGATACCCAAATCATTCAGCGCTGTCGCGACTTGTTTGCCAAGCATTGTTTGGTGGTGCAAAACTTATCCGAGCCAGCAACAGGTGTGGATGTGGCGAGCTTTGGCTTTAGCCGATTACATGAGCAGCCGATTGTGGAGCATGACCAAAGTCATCATACAACCAGCTACCAAGTATGGCAATTTAATCTGTTTGACTATAAACATTTGCCAGATTGGTTTAATAGCAAGTTTTGGGCAAACCCTGAATTATGGAATAAGTTTCGCTGGTAGCAGCTGTAGACACAACTTTAGACAGCGCTGTTTTAGAAATCGTCGTTTTAAAAAACTTGTTTTGTTATCATTAATCTTATGACAGGCGAGTTTTTTTAAGCTACTTATTTAATCCAAAAATTAAACTGCTTTGAGCACTTTGAGAAAAGTTGGCTAAAATTTACAGTAACACTGTTTACAAAAAGCGCGAGATTGATTTACTCTATCGAAAAGTAACAAACAAAATAGGTAAACGCGTTAAATAATAATTTTTGAGGAAAGACTATGAAATTAACGATGCTAAAAGTAGTAAGCACTGCTGCGATGATGGCAACCATCGCCTTAACAGGGTGTTCTGCCAAAAGTACTGGCACGTCTGAAGTGGTGGTTGCGCCGATGGGCGTTCCCGGTGGTGTAGGCTACTATAACGGCGGCGCTGTGGTAACGAACTCAACATCAGTCATCACCGCCGCGGGCGGGAATCCCAATGTGGTGTATTTTGACTTTGATAGCAGTGAACTCGACGCTCAAGATCAAGCCGTGTTAAATCAACAAGCGCAATTCTTACAAGCCAATCCAAGCGCCCGTGTCGCCATTGCGGGTCACACCGATGAGCGTGGTAGCCGTGAATACAATTTGGCATTGGGTGAGCGCCGTGCCCAAGCCGCACAAGCCTACTTAGCTACGTCAGGGGTATCAGCTTCACGTATGGAAGCCATCAGCTATGGTGAAGACCAACCTGCCGATCCCGGTCATGACGAATCAGCATGGGCAAAAAACCGCCGTGCAGAAATTTCTTACTAAGTTTCTTAATAAGTAAAAGACAAAAAACCTGTTGATTCAACAGGTTTTTTTTGGTTAACAGCAGCTTATTTGACCAGTTGGACGGTACCGTTGGCAGTGACCGTAATGGTGCTATCGCCCGCTTGGAAGTTTTGGTCAGCGACTTTGGCACTGCTGGCTTCTAGCATCATTACACTGTCATACGCACGCGGTGCACGATAATCGCCCCCTTGACTAAAATCCAACGAGACTAACTGATAGCCTTTTGCGCCCCACACAGGCAGCAGCGTTTGCGCTTGGCGCTGGAAGTTTTTGGAAGCTTCTATCATCAATTCTTGCTCGGTGGCTTTGCGCGCGGCATCGGACACACTAAAGTCTAATCCATCAACTGTCATAAAACTTTGCAATTCGGCAATCAATTTGCTCGCGGCGACTGTGTCGGTGCTTTTTAAATTCAAGCTTGCAGTCCCCGTCCAACCAATGATTTTTTGGTTTTTATCATATTGCGGATAGGTAGCTTGATTGCCCGTACTGACTTGCACTTGTGGATATTTTTTGGCAATGGCTACCGCTTGGTTCAAGGTGGTAGCGATTTGATTAGCCACCTCACTGCTTGATTTGTTTTGCACAGTTTTGCTAAGGGTAGCATTGATTTGATCATTGCTGACTTTTTTACTCGCTGAGGCAGCAAAATTAAGCAAGCCGTAGTTTAAAGTATGGGTCATTGATGGGTTCGCAGGGGATGGGTTCACAGGGTAGATAGCGGCTGAAACATTGGTAAAAGGCAATAGTGTCGCCATAGCAAGCAAGCTGGCTGCAATACCTTTGCTCATTGTATGATTGGCATGCACTTTATGATGGGCATAGTTGTTAGTTGCGGTGCTTAAATGTGTCATAGTGTTTCCTATTGTTTTTTTCCTATTTTTTTCCTAGTGTCTCTTTATATGGGTTGGCATGAATTTTTTGCTGATTAAACTGCTATTTAGCTAATTCAATATGTTGCTGAATGGGCATTATAAAATATTTTGTAACATTTACAGCGCAAGAATTGTAGAAAAAGGGTAAAAAGGTGGACAAAAATTTACCCAAATGTTGCTTGGTGATGGTTTAGCATGTGTCAAAGTGAAATAAATCCAAAAATTTGGTGTATAGGATAAAAATAGTTTGCATTTGGACGCCAAACTCTTTAGAATACCGCTTCGGTAACCCCATTGGTAGCTTCGCAACTAGCTGCTGTGAACCCCGCCAGGACCGGAAGGTAGCAACGGTAGCAGCCAGCCAGTGTGCCGAAGATGTGCTAGTGGGGTTATCACTTTTTTAAGTAGGTGTTTTTGATGCCTATTTCACTTGGTAAGTTTTTTAATTGCGAAAGAAAACTGACCAATAATGACTCATATACGCTACCTAAACGCTAAGAGCAACGTCAATTTTCCAATTAATCTAGCTTATCCATCTGCCTATATATCACGCGCGCCATTGTAAGCGCTGATAATCTTCCGATGATAACCTAATATTTAGCATTGTATTTTTTTAAGCATTCTTGTGAATGCCGCGATACGAACTTTTTGATGGTTTTACTGTTTCAAAAGTTTTGATAAGTCTGACAGTAGGTTTTGTCGCTATTTTTATAGCGAAAATAAGTCTTCCAGACACGATTACAATGCTTTAAAGCGATTAACACGATATTTGTGATTAATGATAGCTGATAATTTTGCCTATTCATTTTGTTTATTCATTTTGAAAGTGCAGTCAGCTTGAGGGCTTTTGCTTGTTGCGTGTTTTCAATCAAGGTTACCACTGACACTTTGATTAACTTATTTTTTAAGGACTTACATGACTGATTTTAATTCAACCACAGATTTTGCTGATAACTCAATCGATAATTTTTTTAGCCATACCCATGCTCATAGCAATAGCCAAGCCAACAGCAATCAGCCTACTGACAAAGCCTCAGTTGATGACACACAAGCAACTGCGGCAACAGATGCGCCAACGACTGACGATGCTAACCCTAGCGAAAATGGTTTTACTGCATTGGGTCTTTCAGGTTTATTACTAAAAAGTATTGTCGCAACCGGTTATACCATACCAACGCCTATCCAAGCGCGCGCGATTCCTGCTGCATTAGCGGGTCGTGATTTGCTGTTGTCAGCACAAACAGGTAGTGGTAAAACTGCCGCGTTTGTATTACCAATTTTGCATCAATTAAGCGAACTACAAGCCAAAGAAAAAGCGGCAGAAAAAACCGCAAATGGCAAACGTGGTCGCCAACAGCCAAAAGTCGTACAAGCGTTGATTTTGACACCGACGCGTGAGCTGGCTAACCAAGTACAAGACAGTATCCGCAAATATGGCTCAGCCATGAAAGATTTGTACAGTGTGCCACTGGTTGGTGGTGCGGCATACAGTGGGCAAATCCGTGCGCTAAAAAAAGGCGTGCAAATCATCGTGGCGACGCCGGGTCGTTTGCTAGATCATATCAACGCCCAGCGTGTGAATTTATCTGATTTGACCATGTTGGTACTTGATGAAGCAGACCGTATGCTAGACATGGGTTTTGCCGATGATATCAATGCGATTTTGCAAGCCACACCGGCGCATCGCCAAACCATCATGTCATCTGCGACATGGGATGGTCCAGTCGGTAAAATCGCTGAAAGCTTTACCAAAGACCCAGAGCGTATCAACATCAAAGTTGAAACCGCACACATCGATGAAAAAGTGTACTTCTGTGACAACTTTGACCACAAAAATAAATTATTAGAGCAGCTGATCTGTGACCCAGAGCGTGGTCAAGCGATTATCTTTACCGCGACCAAACGCAGCAGTGAAGAAGTCGCTGAGCGCCTACAACAATGGGACCACAAAGCCTGTTATCTGCATGGTGACTTGCCACAAAGCAAGCGTAATCGTATTGTCTCAGATTTACGCAGTGGCAAATTTGACATCGTGGTAGCAACAGACGTGGCAGCACGTGGTCTTGATTTACCCAACATTAGCCATGTATTTAACTATGATTTACCGCGCCAAGTAGAAGATTATGTACATCGTATCGGTCGCTCAGGTCGTGCCGGTCGTACCGGTATTGCCATCAACCTATGTAGCCGCGATGACCGTCGTCAATTTGGCAATATTGCCCGTTACCTAAAACGTGATATCAATGAAGCGCAAGTTGAAGGTTTAGAACCGCGTTTTGTGGAAAAATTTGAAGGTCGTGGTAAGCCTAATGGTCGTGATGGTCGCGGTCGTGGTCGCAGCGGCAGTGATAGCCGTGGCGGTCGTGATGACCGTGGCAGTCGCTCACAACGTTTTGCTGGTTCAAGCGACAGACCTTCAAGCGAGCGCCGTTTTGCGGACAAGCCACGTTTTGACAACCAAGAACGCCATGGCAAACCAGCGAGCAACGATAGTTCGGCACGTTTTGAAAAACGTGAGCGTTTTGACAAAGGTCACCAAGGCAACAGCGATAGTCGTTTTGGGCGTGATGATGCCAGTGCGCCGCGTCGTCACCGCGATTCAGATAACCGTCATGGCAATAGTCAGGGCGATTTTCACCGCGCCGCTAAATCATCGGACAAACCAAATTTTGACCGTGATTCACGCCAAGGCAATCGTGAGCCTCGCCAAGGTGAGTATGCAGATCGTCGCCGCGATGATAACCGTAGCTTCAACAAAGATGGCTTTAAAGGCTATCAAGGTGATAAACCACGTTACAACACTGACCGTAACAGCAGTGAGCGTCATGGCGAGCGTCCTAGCCGCTTTGAAAGAAATGACCGTTTTGGTGACAAACCTTTTGCCAAAAAGACCGAACGCTCTAGCGAGTTTCGTGGTGATGACCGCGCTCGCAAGCCACGTCCAATCGTAGAAGAAACCTTTGGTCAACCGCTTAAAAAACGTAGCGACAGACCGTATCCGGCAAAAGATGGTCAACGTGCGGGTGATTCACGCTCAAACGGGTTTAAATCTGAGGGTTTCAAAAAATCAGACAAACCGTTTGCAGGTAAATCGTCAAGATCGGAAGGATTTAAGTCATCGTCTGACCGTTATGCGTCATCAAGCAAGCCATCCGCTAAACCGGCTGGCAAACAAGATGGTTGGGATGCCCCAAAACGTAGCCGCCGCAATAGCACAGGCAAACCGCTATAAGTTATAAGCAGTAAAAAAAGCACCTAACTGGGTGCTTTTTTTATGAGTGTTTTTCATGAAACTTAAAACTATTTAACATCATCGCCTGATTGGGTATAAATAGCGTCAAGCTGCTCAGAGGTAAGTAACTCTTGAGCCAATGGAAGAACTTCACGCTCTTCAAAGCGAATATGCTCGTATAAGGCATCGCCCAAATCGCGTAAATCTTCAATAGTCGGGTTGGCTTTATCGGCTAATCGTTTTAATTCTTCGTGTTGAGCCGTCAGTTGCTCACTTAACTCTATCACTTGTGGATTATCTTTGTGGTAAGTCATTAAAGGTTTCACCAAATACTCTTCTTCCACCCCAAAATGCGCAGTAAATTCATCACGGATAAAATCGGTTATTTTTTGCCATTGGTCTTGGATGTCTGCTTCAGAAGATGACATAGGAAATTGACCGGCTTTTAAGCCAAGATTGAGTCCCAAGTGATGTTGTCGTGATAGGGGGCGAAGTTGTTCAGCACGTTGCATATTTATTCCTTAGAAGTTAAAAGTTAAGCTTGGCAGAATTCACCAATTTTTTGGTATAAAGCTTTACATTGCTCTGGGCACAGATTTTCCATATTCAAAAATGCGTGCGGCATATCCGCAAAATGCACGAGTTGGGAGGGCGCGCCTGCTTTTTGCAGTTGCTCATGATAGCCGATATCTTCATCACGCAACGGACAATAACCAGCCGTTAGGTGCAGTGTCTTTGGTGCTTGATACGGCGAATGATGCAGTAGGGTAGCCATATCAGTCCAAAACGGTGAGCTGAGCTCACGGTCATCATATGCTGAAAAATAATTGTCAAAATACCAGCGGATTTTGCTAGATTCTAGTAAATAACCCGTGCCATTTTCCTCAATCGAGGGTTGTGACATGGTGTAGTCTAGACTGGCATAAATCAAAATTTGATGGGTGATAGCTAAGTCTGTGCTCACACGGTTGGCAAGCCAATCTTGCACCAAGCTAGCAGTAATCGCCCCGCCAGCGCTATCACCCGCTATGATAAGCTTGCCGTTACAGGCATAACCGACTTGCTGTAGGGTCGCTGTTAAATACGTTAAAATCGCGTGGGCGTCATCAATCGCCGCAGGGTAGCGGTTTTCTGGCGCAAGGCGATATTCCGGCGCTACCACCACACAGCCTGTCGCTTCGGCCAGTTTTTTATAGAGTTTATCGTATACGGTGACGCTGCCTGCCATGCCACCACCGCCATGAAAATACACCATTACCGGCACGTCAGCCGTTGCTTGTTCATTTGGCAGCGGGCAGTTGCTCGGTACAAATAGCCTAAGTGGTACGTTATAACCCCGAAAATTGCTTGGCGTCACCAGCACCGTATCGATGATTTTTGCCATATTGGGTGCGTCAGTGACAAATGCGGTGGTCAAATTGGCTAACGCTTCACGTGCGTTGATGGCATTGGGCTTAACCCCTTGCGCTAACAGATACGGAACAATCACTTGATGCAACTGTGTCAAATACGCTTGCATGGCAGCGGGCATTGGCTGTTTTAAATTCTCCGGCATAATTCAATCCTATTGATTTTAAGTTTAATTACCACAATGTGCTAAATATTACTGCAATTTCGTCATGGCTGGATAGTCATGTTTTGAAAAATACGGATGTTTTGGCAAATAGTCATGGGTCAAAAATATTACGCTCTAGGACGCCAAATTTGGCATTGAAGCGCTTGCCAATACCCCTCAATTCACGTGATTGGCTTGAAAATTACAGTTTGAGGTTAAACTTCTTTTAACAATAAATACCGCGCTTTAGTGCTAGTATAGGCATTTCTTTGACGGGCACTACTTTGTAAAAAGGTCACCTATGACTTCTCAACCACAACATGCCACTGGGCATTTGGATTGTTCCAATTATTCCACTGATACTCATACACTAATATCTAGTAACTTAACTAGCCGCAAACCATCCCATAGCCAACCGCAAAATCAACCGCCTTTTCAACAACCGCCTTCTCAACAACCGAATGCCAAACCACCGACAACGCCACCCTCGTTGATAGTCAAAATCATGATTGGCATGATTGGCGCGTTTGCATTTTTGCAAGTCTATTCGATTCAAGCGATTTTGCCGATTATGATGCAAGCGTTCTCAGCGACCGAAACGCAAGTGGGCATGACAGTTGCGGCGACGGTGATTGCCATTGCCATCATGTCACCGTTTATGGGGATGTTGTCTGATGCCGTGGGTCGTAAAAATATCATTGTGGCATCCATTGCCTTTATGGCAATACCCACCATGATGATTGGGCTGTCTGACTCACTCTCCAGTATTATTATTTGGCGATTTATGCAAGGGTTGGCGGTACCTGGCATTACAGTGGTGACGATTGCCTATGTCGGGGAAGAGTACGCCGGCAAAGAGATGGCAAAAATGATGTCCTACTATGTCTCAGGTACCGTATTTGGGGGATTTTTAGGGCGCTTTATCTTGGGGCATTTAGAAGAGCTTATCGGCTGGGAAAAAGGCTTTGTGTTCATGGGCGTGTTGACGGTGCTAGGCGCTGGCTTGGTGGCTTGGTTATTACCGCGCTCACGGCATTTTCATGCCAACCCAAATTTTACATCGGCGCTGCACATGCTAAGTAAACATGTGCGCAACCGTTATGTGGTGACCGCAGGACTGCTTGGCGCGTGCGTGTTGTTTTCATTAGTGGGCTGTTTTACCTATGTTAATTTGCACTTGGCAGACGCACCCTACAATCTATCGAGTGCGGGGCTGGCTAACATTTTTGCGGTGTATTTGATTGGGGTGGTGGTCACACCGATTGCAAGTAGTTTGATTGCCAAATACGGCGCTGCCCGTATGGTACGCGTGGCGGTGATGATTTCGATGATGGGCGTGCTGATGACACTGGCTGCGCCTATTTCTTTGGTCATTGTGGCGCTTGCGGTGATGTCAACTGGGGTATTTATTACCCAATCGGCGACCATTACTTATATCGCGGTGAATGTCAAAGAAGGGCGGTCGCTGGCGTCAGGTCTATATTATATGGCGTATTACATCGGTGGTAGTATCGGGGCGTGGGCGTGTGGTCTGGCATATGCACAAGGCAAATGGCTATATACAGTCTATACGCTGCTGGCTGTACAGGTCATCGCTTTACTGATTGCGTTTTTTGGGTTAATTAAAATCCCAATCAAAAGATAATCATTCATCACAACAATAAACCCCAGTCAATGGGGCTTATTTTTTTAACGGTTATTAAGTGCAAGCATTAAAGCAGTCACATATTAAAATTAGGGTACAAAGCGATCATGGTTAGGATGCTCACCAAATTCTTTACGGTATTTGGCTGAAATTTCATCCCAAATTGGTGCATTGTGTACGCCATTGGCGCGCGCATCATAGATAGGATCTTTGCCTTGTTTGACCTGTGCTTCATAATCGCGCAGTGCGGCAAACGCAGGTTTTTGCAAGAATAAGATACCAATGATGTTGAGCCATGCCATCAAACCAACGCCCAAGTCACCCAGTGCCCATGCCAAGTCGGCGGTTTTTAAGCAGCTATAAATTACCACAAATAAAATCACTACTTTGAGTACAGGGATTGCCCAATTTAGCTTCATGCTACGCGTGAGATAACGGATATTGGTTTCTGCAATATAGTAGTACGCCATGATGGTAGTAAAAGCAAAGAAGAATAGCGCAACCGCTACAAACACTGAGCCAAAACCTGGCATGATGTTTTCCATCGCAGTTTGCACATAACCTGGACCTGCGGCAACGCCTTTAACCCCTTGATACAAGAAGGCTTCTTTGTTGGCGGGGTCTTGTACGTTGTACATACCGGTAATGATTAGCATAAAACCTGTCGCCGAACAAACAAATAGCGTATCGACATATACTGAAAACGCTTGTACTAAGCCTTGTTTGGCTGGGTGTGACACATCAGCGGCTGCCGATGGGTGAGGACCTGTACCTTGACCTGCTTCATTTGAGTAAACGCCACGTTTCACACCCCATTGGATGGCAAGACCCAACACAGCACCAAACGTAGAATCCATACCAAACGCAGAGCGGAAAATTAACGCTAGCACATCAGGTAATTGACCGATATGCATGATGATAATAACAATCGCCACGATGATGTAGGCAAGTGCCATAAAAGGTACAATCAACTCAGCCGAGGAGGCAATACGCTTGACACCACCAAAGATGATAAAGCCAAGTAGTGCCGCAATTACCGCGGCTGAAACGCTAGGTGCGATACCCAGTGAATTGTTCATCGCCTCAGCAATCGAATTGGCCTGTACACCGGGTAACAATAAACCACAAGCGGCGATTGCTGATATCGCAAATAACACCGCGTACCATTTTTGTCCTAGCGCTTTTTCAAAATAATAGGCTGGACCACCGATAAAGAAGCCTTTATCATCACGTTCTTTATAAATCTGCGCAAGCGTTGATTCAACGAATGCGGTACTGGCACCCAAGAATGCTACCATCCACATCCAGAATAATGCACCAGGACCACCAAAGGTAATCGCCGTTGCCACACCGGCAATATTGCCTGTACCCACACGACCTGCGAGTGACATAGCGAGTGCTTGGAATGAGGACACCCCCTGATCGCTGCTTTTGCCGTCCATCAGCAATCGAATCATGCGACCAAAATGGCGCACTTGTAAAAAACGACCACGAATTGAAAAATATAAACCAACCAATAAACATAGATAGATTAATGCGGGACTCCATACCCAATCATTAATCGCATTGACAAAATCTTGCATAACCTTATCTCCCACTACCGTAGAAAGCTAAAATCCCATAGGATTTTTGACTATTTGCCAATTGTTTAATTTATAGAAACGATAATCTATCACCCAATAAAAGTTTCTACAAACTTGCTGAATTATTACAGTCTCCTTATCTTATAAGAAACAATTGGTTTTGCAAATGGTAATGATAAAAATTGGCGATAAATAATGCGATAAAAAGTGATTGACTAACCTGTTTTTACCCCAAACATTTCACCAATAAGGCTAGTAGTAACCAACGCAACAACGCCCCAAATGACTACACGCACAATGGCAGGAAAAATTTTGGCACCGCCCAAATACGCCGATAACCAGCCCAAAAATGCTAATCCTATCAAGGTCACTGTGCCCAAACCGCCGACCAAATATTGCTTTGGTAACAGCCAAATACACAGCACCGGTAGCAGCGCCCCTGTGATGAAGGATAAAGCCGATGCCACGGCTGCCTGTAGGGGATTGGCGGACGCGGTATCGGTAAGTCCAATTTCATCGCGTGCATGCGCTTCTAGGGCATTGTGAGCAGTGAGTGCTACCGCAACATCATGTGCCATAACAGGCGTTAAGCCGCGCTGAACATAAATATGCGTCAGTTCTTTTAGCTCGCGGTCTGAATTGTGCTCAAGTTCATAGACTTCTTTTGCCAAGTCGGCTTTTTCGGTGTCGGCTTGCGAAGAGACGGAGACATATTCGCCCGCTGCCATACTAATTGCGCCAGCAATCAGCGATGCCACCGCTGTCAACATCAAGATGTGACTGTCCACTTGTGCTGCCGCAACCCCCATCAACAGACTGGCGGTGGAAATCAAACCATCGTTGGCGCCGAGCACGGTCGCGCGAAGCCAGTTGTTGCGATTACTAAAATGCGGTTCATGATGTGCTGGATACACGGTATTGCCCTCAAAAACAAAAAATTGACATAGATTAAAATATTAAAAAGTAAAAATAACAAAATTAGCTTAATAAATTCTTATGATGGGCTTAACAAATAATACGCTTAACAAGGCTAGATAATTTTCAGCCAAATTTTTTATCATGCTTGTAGGTTGATAAGTTATCGTCTTAGTTGGCGTGATAGTTGCCAAGCTGCCTCATCGCGCAGCTCATGCGACTGCTTGGCAGACACAGTGGCTTGCCTGCCTGTGTTGAGCGATGACCATTCGGGCTTACCCCGCGCTTTTTTGAGCAAACTTGGTAATCTATCAACTGACCAGGGCGCGAGCGATTGGTTCGCCATGATGCTATCAGTCGCCGCATGACCGCGATGGCGTAGCGCAGTCAGCAAATCCATCGCTCGAGTTGCCAGTAGGGTCAGGGTGGCAGGGTCTATGTGTAGCCGTTTGACACCGCTGATTTTGTCGGCAATCGCGCTGGTGTTTGACAGTAAGCCACCTGCCAAACCACCAAGCGCCGTACCTAGCCCCAGTGATGTGCCAAGGGTGGCGACATCAATACCCAGTCCAATCAGCGCGCCTGCCGCTGCACCGCCTGTGGTACGAATCCCATAACTGGCTAGTACTTCTTTATCGAACGGATCGCGGCGATATTCAGTCAGCTCAAGCGGTGTGGTGGTGACGGTATTGTCATAAAATTTATACAGATTTAGCAGTTCATCTTGCATACTGCGTTCAGCTTGGCGTACTTTTTCTTGCATTTTTTGTAAGGTAGGCAGCGGATCATCTTCCTCATGAATGGTTTCAACAAAGGCGGCAACGTTTAACAAAAAATGCGCAATGATAATATTGGCATCATCGTACAAATCATCCCAATCGGCTTTACGACGCTCGATCAGCTGTTTGATAATTTCAGGTTGTATCAGCATGGTTTCTAAGTTTTGCCACAGTTTGATTTCATCATCAAATTCAAACGCCACTGAGTCAAACCGCGTGGATACATGCAAGTTGCGGCGCGCGAGCATCTGCTGCCATTCATTGATATTGCTATCTTGACCCTTGGTAAAGTTAAATACGGGCATGACGGGGATGGCTGACCATGACAGCACCGTCAACTCATCTTTATATTTGCCGAGCACAGGCTCACGCGCATCAATCACATACACGGCCATGTCACTGGCAATCAGCTGACGAATGACCTTGGCTTCTTGGCTAAACTCGTCTTGCGCAGGGGCACTTGCCAAAAATTGCTGTAACCGCTCCACACCGTCACGGCGGGCGGCGGTGTTGTCTTCTAACCAATCAAGTAGCCCTGACGCATCTTCTAGACCGGGCGTGTCATACAGTGCCACCAAGCCTTGCCCTGTTTGGCTGTCATTGATCATGGCTTTTTCCACATGGCGGGTAGTGGCAGGCGCATTTTTGACTTCGCCAAAGTACATATCACGCAACAGGGTGCGTAGTAGCGAAGTTTTACCGGTATTGGTATGCCCCACGACTGCCAATTTTAACGCTTCATTTTCGCCAATGCTGATTTTGCGGCTTGGATAGCGGTTTTGTTCAGCTTGGGCTAACACATGATTGGTCGGCTGCGTAGCAAGGTCACCGCTTGGATGGATCGCACTGTCAGTAGCCGTCGCTGGCAAATAATCTTTGGTTAAATCAATTGTCAATTTTTCTTGGGTGGTTATGTCTTTGTTATCCATTATTTGTTAACCTTTATATATTCAGCGCGAGCTATTTTTGGCAAGTTCTTTTGGCAAGTTCTAAGGCATGGGTGACATGATTGAAGGCAGTTTGGGTCAGTGGATGTGCCAGCCAATCATCAAAACTATGGGCAACATCGTCGGTGTTTTCGCTACTATCTTCTGCCAGTTGGTCATAATAATCCAAATAGCCTTCCGCAGTTAAAATCACCCAACCATCACTCACTGCAGATTTTTCTTCCATGGCTGTCAAAGATAGATAAAACCCAAGCATATCAAGCATCAGCAAAATCGCGTCACTGGTGCTGTGTGGATAGCTATCGCCCATAGCAAACATGATGTCATCGAGCGCATTTAGCGCCTGTTCGATGCTATCGGTTTGCCAAGTTTGCCTGTTTATGATGTCAAACAGGGCTTGATAATGCGGTTTTTCACTGTCAAGTTCATTGTCAAGCCAATCAGCTGGTAAATTTTGCACAAATTGACGCAGGAGATTTTGCACAAAGGCGCTTTGCGCTGCGAGCGTAAGCTGTGAAGCAGTTTGGGCAATACTATTAATCACATCGGCATAACTGATTGTGGCATTCATGGTTAATTTTCTCTTACCAGGGCAATTTGGCGTTCTGCCAACGCGGTTTCCCATTGTAGTTGACGGGCTTTGATGGTTTCAATTTCGCTCGGACTTGGCAGGTAGCCTTGATTGGCATCGAGCAGTTGCACAATCATACCGCCTTTTGCCGCGCTTGCGATATTATCGAGTTTTCGCAGGGTGCCACGGTCGGGGAGTGCGAGATTGGAGATACCGACGAGCACTTGAACAGGGTTGCTTTGCAGGTAGGCAATCAGTTTTTCCAAGTCATCACGATCATCGATACGACCAAAGTTTTGCGCCGCCATACCGACGGTTTTGGCATACCAGTGCGGGTTGGCTTGCGGGTATTCGAGCAACACGGCAAGTTTATTGGCTAGGCTGATTTGGGCAGTGGGTGCGATAGGTTTTTGCTCAGCAGGGCTGTCATCGGGATCAATCACTTTGCGCTGCCAAAAATCGATAATTTTTTGATAATACGGCTGTTTGATATCAAGCTTCATACGGCTTGAGCGTACCATTATCAGACAACATAGCCATGCGAGCAAACGTGGCACGATACCGTACATCAGTAGGCTGCCGATTAACAACATCGCCCAGCGAAACGAAATCATCTGTGGCGTGGTTTCAGGATTCATCTGAGCGGTGATAATATCTTGCGCCGTTGGCGTGGGAAAGCCTACCCAGTTGGGGAGCCAAGACATCAGCTTGACCACTTCCACCACGTTGCTGTCTTGTAGTAGGGTTGATTCCCATACAAAATTGTAATTTTTGACCAATAACAATAGAACTAATGACACCAGCATTCCCGATAGACTGGCTAACCAAAACTGGTGGCTGATACGACTGACGTACCATTTGGTACCAACGTGATTAAGCTGGTCTTGATACAGTTCAACCGCCGTTTGGGTGACAACATCTTTGCCACGCACTAGGGCTGCCGGGGTAAAAAAAGTACCAAAAAAACTGGGTTTGTTGCGCGGTGAAAATAGCATCCAACCGAGCCAAACCAGCAAGATAATGGTATTAAACCCTAATAAACTGGCTAGCACATAAAAAAAGTTCACTACCTGCGCTTGCATCAAGCCAAATAACGCGACAAAGCCCAAAATAAACCACAGCACAGTCAATCCCCAAATCACGCCATTGAGGCGAGTGTCAATGGTGGTAAGTAGCTGCGCAAGTTTGCCGTCATTATCAATGCGTGAGGCACGGCGGCGCAATTTGATCAGCGGTTCGCCCGACTCATGTTGTAGTTTTTCCGTGATAAGGATCGGGTCGGCAGAAAAAACATGGTTTTTTTCTTCAAGGCGGCGAATGAGTTCGGTCAGTTGGTCTTGGTTTGCGTACATGTTAATTTTTCAACCCTTTCATGCCAATAAAATACCGACTAAACTGATAAGCCACCCGCCCAGAGCGTCCACCCCGTTCACTGGCAAAGCGCAAGGCAGCGGCTTTTGCTTGCTCATCAAAGGGCAAACTTGCTTGCGCCAAATAATGCGCGCAAATATCCAAATACACAGGCTGGGTCATCGGATGAAACGACAGCCACAGCCCAAAGCGGTCAGACAACGACACGGTTTCATCAATCGTCTCATACGGATTGACTTCATCGGTTTGCCCATTATAAATGCTCACATTGTCTTTCATCAGTTGCGGTAGTAGATGACGGCGGTTACTGGTCGCATAGACCAGTAGCTTGTCTTGCTCACTATCTAGCGCGCCATCGAGCACACTTTTGAGCGTGCGATAATTCTCATCTTGCCCATTGAACGCTAAGTCATCACAATACACCACATAATGACAGCCATGATTGGGCTGGGTTGTATGAAGGTCTCGTACCGCTTGGCGAATCGGCTCTAACATCACCAAATCATCTCGTGACACTTCGATAATACGAAGACCATCCGCTTTATATTGATTGAGCAATGCCCGAATGAGCGAGGATTTTCCCGCGCCACGGGTGCCTGTCATGAGTACATGATTGGCAGGTAAGCCTGCTAAATATTGTCGCGTATTTTGAACCAGTTTATTTTTTTGCACCTCAATGCCAAGCAAATCATCCAACGTCAATCGCAAATCCACGGTTAAAGGCACCAGTTCACCGCTGCCCGTGCGGCTATTGGATTGCCAGCGGTAGGCAAGCACGCTTGGGTCAAGTTGTATGGGCTTGGGTAGCTGCGCCTGTAAAAATTGGGTGAGTAAGTGTTCTAAATTAGCGGGTAAACTAAGGTTAGCGGGTAAACTAAGGTTAGTGGGTAAACTAAGATTAGTGGGTAAACTAAGATTAGTGGGTAGAGTAAGTTGCGACATACAAGGGTTCTTCTGATTGGTTTTTAAGTGATTGGTTTTTAAGTGATGGGTTTTTAAATGAGTGGTTTTTAAGCGTTTTTGCGGTATTTAATCCGTATGATAGCAAAACTCCGTTAGATTACCCATTATCTTTGTAAACACGGCAGTATAACACTGGCTTTTTGTTTACAAAAAAATCAATTCAGTTATAAAGATAGGATTTATGATAAAATTTGTTAAGGAAGCTCAATGAATGCGCAACAAGCCATCACCTTTTGTATCAAACCTCTCACTTTTGCTATTGTCATGCTGGGGATTCACGGCTGTGCCACGCAGCCTAGCGCGAGTCAACCGCTGTCTCAACGTGTGTTGCAAGCCAACCAAAATTTGCTCAGTCGCCAAAGCTATGCTTATGACTATCGAGTCAATGTGGTGCGCCCGCCCTTACGTAGCGCACAAGCGTTAGCTGCAAGCCCTAATCGTTTAAAACTTATCGGGCAGCTGAGCACAGCGAAGCACCTTGATGCTCGCCAACAAGCATTGGTCACAGAGGGGGTCAATCACCAAACCCGTGAACAAAGCGAAGTGGGGCAAGTGATGGATATTTTAACCAAGCGCTTTGAGTTTGCCTCCACAGGTGTGGTAGATCTTCGCCGAGGGCAAATGTCAATCGTACCTGAATTTCGCTACGTGCAGAACAATGCAGGGGCGTTTATCAAAGTGCCACTGGCGGCTGATTTTGCGCGCTCCAAAGTATATGCTGACTTATCGGGACTCTCTGAGTTTGCCACCGACCCGCAATATGATGGACGCTACATTGAATATGACTATAGCAAACTGCTAAAAGATAAAAAGATAGATAAAAGAGCCTTATTCAAGGTATTTGAACAGATGTCACTGCTAACTGCCACCCTTGCCAAAGAAAGCGATTATCAGCCATTGGCTTTGACTGCTGAAGATAAAGCCAAAGGTGTGAGCCACCGACGAGTCAACCACAGACGAATCAACCAGTGACGAATTGGGTCAAACCGCAAAAGCCTTAGCAGCCTTTGACAAATACCAATCAGACAAATTGGTCAGTGCCGCCGCACTGGCAAAAATCATCGACGCCAATCCGCAAGCCTTTAAAGCGCTGCAAGCTGAGATAAGCAAAGAGGCAAATAGCAGCTTTATCTCAATGGATGACGACATCCGTATCAGCTATGGACTCGACCGCCACAATCAACTACTCAATATGGTGGCAATGAGTGATTTGCCAGCATTTGAAAAAACCACGCCGACTACCAATCAGCCTAAGACCCAAATGCGTACCGTGGTTAACTTTTATGATTATGGCAAAGCCCGCGTCAATCCTGATATCTTCAACAAGGCAATCACTTGGCAACAAGCATCAAAAGATAACAATCTATGGGCGGCGACAAAACAATCCAAAGCCTTTGACAGTGATAAGAATTTAGAAGCCTTGTCCTATAGCCTACTCAAACAAAACAAAGGGTTTGTCGAGACCTTTGTCACCCTTTATACCTACCAGTTTGTGCTGCAAAAAGATGAAGCAAGCCTGAGTGAAATAGATATGGCGGCGCTAAACGCCGCTGCAACCAAACTTGCAAAAATACATGCCGATAATTATGCGGTCATAAATACCGATAGCCGTCAGCAAGAAGCGGTTACAGACACTGATGCGTATGTCGATGAGGAACTTGCTGAACATATCGCAGGGATTGTTGATAAAACCTATCGCAATCAACAATATTTGCAACAAATTGCCAAACTTAAAGCGCAAGGCAAATCTGACGCCCAGATATTTAGCCAGTTGTATCAAACTATCAGCGACAAACCTAGCGATGTAGCCAGCGATGTAGCCAGCGATGTAGCCAGCGATGTAGCCAGCGATGTAGAAAGTGCCGCTGCAGTGGCGGCGGAAGCTGCAGCGGCAGTAGATATTGTAGAGGATAGCGAAGAACAACAAGCTTGTTCAGTGCTGTTGGACACAGATAAGCTTGATAAAAAATCACGCACCCGCCTTGCTAAAATCTGTGAAAAAATCGACACAGCCACCGCCCAAGAACAGGCAGCCAGCTAGCAATCTGGCAGCGCTGATACTGCACCCGTCCGTATGACGGCTGTCGATATTGCCAAGCAAAAGCAGGCGCGTGATAAGTTTAATCAATTACTCGGCGAAATCGCTATCGAAGACATGCAGACCCAAGCCAAGCATATCAGCCTATCTGATGAGGGGGATGATAAGTTAATTGAAAAACTCAAACCTCACTTTGAAGCGAGCTATGATTTTGATTATGATGCCTACAAAGCCGCCTATCAGTTGTTACTTTTGAGCCAATAATCGGGCAAACGAAGCATCAACTGCTGATGACCCATATAAAACAGATAAAAAAAGCGGGATAACTGATGTATCCCGCTTTTTTGTACGTCAATCACTCGTGCCATTTTTAACCATGACAGGTTTATAATACGGTACGAATACTTGCCGCTTCATCGAGCATTTTATACAAGCTGTTGACTTGCTCGGCGTCTGTCAAATACACATTAGCGCGTACTGAATGGAAACGACCGGTACGCGATGGATTGATAGTCAAACTTGCCAAATCAAATTCAGGAAATAAACTACCCAAAATTAATTTTACTTCATCGAGCAGCGTCTCTTTGTGACCCTCATGACCGATGATGCTAAGCGGATAATCCATCGGAAAATTCCACAATTCTGGGTGCTGGATATCCGTAGGTTTTGCCGCTCGCGTGCTACCTGCAGCGGCTTCCAAGTTATTGAGCGTAATTGTTTTATCGTTCATAGCATCACCTAAAGTTGTATAAATTTCTTTAGGGTCTAAATGAGGGTAAAACCGATAATTTCAAGACGTTGCGGTTTGGCGTTGAAAAAAGCGTCATCCATAAACCTATCCATAACCCCATTCATAAAAAGCCACATTTATAGAAAAATTATAGAAAAATCACATTCACAAACTCGCCCATAAAAAAACCGAGAACATCATCTCGGCTTTTTTGGATGGAGAGAACATTAATCATTCTCTAAGAATGAACGTAGATGTTCAGAGCGAGAAGGGTGGCGCAGTTTACGCAGCGCTTTGGCTTCAATCTGACGAATACGCTCACGGGTCACATCAAATTGTTTACCCACTTCTTCTAAGGTATGGTCGGTAGACATATCAATACCAAAACGCATTTTAAGCACTTTGGCTTCACGTTCGGTGAGGTTGGCTAACACTTCCCGCGTAGCTTCTTTTAACCCTTGTGCCGTTGCTTCATCCACTGGGCTTGAGATGCTCGAATCCTCAATAAAATCACCCAAGTGACTGTCTTCATCATCACCGATAGGGGTTTCCATTGAGATGGGCTCTTTGGCGATTTTGAGTACTTTACGGACTTTGACTTCGTCCATCTCTAAGCGTTCGCCCAATTCCTCAGGGGTAGGCTCACGTCCCATTTCTTGTAATAGCTGGCGCGATACACGGTTGATTTTATTGATGGTTTCAATCATGTGCACAGGGATACGGATGGTACGCGCTTGGTCTGCAATCGAGCGGGTGATGGCTTGGCGAATCCACCAAGTGGCATAAGTGGAGAATTTATAACCACGGCGATATTCAAATTTATCTACCGCTTTCATCAAGCCAATGTTACCTTCTTGAATCAAATCAAGGAACTGCAAACCGCGGTTGGTGTATTTTTTAGCAATCGAGATGACCAAACGTAAGTTTGCCTCAACCATTTCTTTTTTGGCGCGGCGGGCTTTGGCTTCCCCCACAGACATGTTACGTGCGACCACTTTCATTTGGTCGATGCTCATGCCAAGATTTTGCTCATGCTGCTGGATACGCCGCTGATACTGTAGCACTTCATCAAGTACCCGCTCTAACGTGTCGGCAAAGGCCGGTTTGCCTGCGATACGGTTAGGGAGCCAGTCAAGGTTGGTTTCATTATGCGGAAAGGTTTTACGGAACTCATCTTTTGGCATTTTACCGCGGCGAATCACCAGTTTCATGATGTGACGTTCGTTTTTACGCACGTCTTCATACACCTCACGCATCATATTCATGATATTGTCAGAGACGCGGCTATTGAGCTTAAACAGCATAAAGCAGTTGGCAAGCTCATTCATCGCCGCTTTTACCACCTCGCTATCACGGTCATGGGTGGCTAATAAATCATTGACCTTGGTGAACAATTGCTCTAATTCTTCAAAGCGCAGACGCACTTCTTCAGGGTCAAGACCGCTGGCTTCTTCAGTATCGGCATCTTCACTGACGCCGCCATCGACTTCTTCTATTTCATCGGCAATTTCGGCTTCATCGTCGAGTTCATCTTTGGCTTCTTCGTCTTTGACTTTGGGTTTGATAATCGGTAACGCGATTTCTACCTCTTCGTCATCGGCAAGCGCAATGACATCAGCGGCTTCAGGGTCAAGAAAACCGGTAATAATATCAGAGATTTTCTTTTCACCTTCAAAGGTTTGGCGGTATTCATTAATGAGCATGGCCACCGTACCTGGCCAAAAGGTCATGGCATGTTGTACATCGCGGATACCGTCTTCGATACGCTTAGCAATCGCAATCTCGCCTTCACGGGTGAGTAGGTCGACCGTACCCATCTCACGCATGTACATACGCACAGGGTCAGTAGTGCGACCTGGCTCAGATTCTACTGAGGCAAGTACCGCGGCGGCTTCATCGACAGCAATTTCGTCATCGTCCGCATCATCGCTAAGCATAATGTCGTCTTCATCAGGCGCGGTCTCAAAAATCTTGATGCCAACGTCTGTGAGCATTTGAATAATATCATCAATTTGGTCACTTTCAGTTACCGATTCGGGGAGTTGGTCATTAATCTCAGCATAAGTGAGATAACCTTGCTCTTTACCTAGTTGAATCAGCGTGGCTAATTGAGAAGTTGAATGTTCGCTCATGAGGGCTCGCTTTGATATTGGTTAAAAAAATAAATAATGTAATAGCACGACAAATAAGCTAATGACTGTATTTCTTCATTTTTATCAAGGGATACACCCTGCAAATGACAGTCGAGGACTAAATAAAGATTTAGTATGGTTAAAAAGCAGTAGTCAACCTATTATTATAGCGATTTATGAGGTTCGCGGGGAGAAAATTAAAGGCAAAGCAGGTAAGTTTTCGCTTTATGCGGCATTTCGCGCAGTTTTTGGCGGGTTATTTTGGTAAATCAATCGATATCAAGCTCGATTGCCCCTCTGACTTGACAACAGCAGGGCAGGATTTCATCATCGTCTAACATCACCAGTGGCTCATTGATGTATTCGATACGGGTGTCATGGTGGCGACGGCGGTATTTGAGCTTACAAGTACCGCAATAACCTTCAAGGCATTGGTGATTGGCAAGGATTTTTGAGCGAAGCATGCCTTGTAGCAACGTCTCGGCGTCATGCAGATAAAACTGCGTATTGTTGGTAAAAATCCATGCCATAATCGATTATATTGCCTAATTACAATTCAAAATCATCAAACGCATCATCACTGAGCTCTGCGTCAATTTGACCGACTAAGTAAGAGGTGATTTCTGACTCTTGGGGCGCAACTTGTACGTTGTCTGAGGACAGCCAAGCATTAATCCATGGAATTGGGTTGTTTTTAATCGCTCCAAAAATCGGCGGTAAGCCAATCGCATCCATACGCAGATTGGTAATGTACTCAACGTATTGCACCAAGATATTTTCATTCAAGCCAATCATTGAGCCATCTTTAAACAAATATTTTGCCCATGCTTTTTCTTGTTCAGCCGCGTCTTTGAAAATTTCAATGGCTTGCTGTTGGCAATCTTGGGCGATTTCTACCATGTCAGGGTCATCTTTGCCCCATTGCATCAAATTAATCATATGCTGGGTGCCGTTTAGATGAAGCGCTTCGTCACGGGCAATCATTTTGATGATTTTGGCATTGCCTTCCATCAGTTTGCGCTCAGCAAAGGCAAATGAACAAGCAAACGACACATAAAAACGAATCGCTTCTAGCACATTGATAGCCACCAAACATAGATACAATTTGGTTTTAAGCAGGCGTAAATTAACCTCAACGGGTTTGCCCTCGATGACATGACGACCCTCACCGTATAGGTTATATAGCTGAGATAGTTGATACAGCTCGTCATAGAACTTGGCAATCCCTGTGGCGCGCTCTAGGATAAAAGGATTGTCAACGATATCGTCGAATACTTTGCTTGGGTCATTGACCACGTTACGAATAATGTGGGTATAGCTACGAGAATGGATGGTCTCAGAAAATGACCATGTTTCAATCCAGGTTTCTAACTCAGGAATCGACACCAGCGGCAGTAGCACGGCATTGGGGCTACGACCTTGAATCGAATCAAGCAAGGTTTGGTATTTTAGGTTGCTTAAGAAGATATGCTGTTCATGCACTGACAAGTTGCTAAAATCCAAACGGTCTTTGGAGACATCAATTTCTTCTGGCCGCCAAAAAAACGACAATTGCTTTTCAATCAACTGCTCAAAAACAGGGAATTTTTGTTGGTCGTAACGTGCCACATTGACAGGCTGACCAAAAAACATCGGCTCAAGCAATGGGTCATTTTTGGTTTGGCAAAAGATGGAATATGACATAGCGGTGAATCTTCTTCAATCAAAGTTCAAGACAAGTGGCGTAGCAGTATCAGCTAACAAATAAATCAGCTAACAAATAAGCAACTGGCTAGTGTGCTTGGCTATTATAGATAACAACATATAGCAATTGCAATCCACCCAAAGATTTGATTTTTAAGGATAAAATTTATAAGGTATTGAAATATATACATATTTGCATATGAAAAAAATTAGTAATTAAATTCATTGACATTTGAAAATCTATATATTGTGTTTTTATTTTACCACGCAATAAAAAAGACGACTATTAAAGCCGTCTTTTTGGTTAGATGGGACGATTAGCCAAGATAGGCGTTGTACATCCACACCAATTTTTCTTGTTCTTGCACATAGGCAGTTAATTGGTCGGCAGTACCTTGATCGTCATCTTCGTCCGCTAGGTCAATGATTTCACGTTCTTTAGCGATAGTCATAGTCAGACCCGTTAAAATACCTTTCACACATGCCACACCGTCAGAGACGTTTTTGTCTTCTTTGATGCTTGAGATTTTTAAGAAATCGCTATAAGCATGTAGTGGTGTACCTTGTAAGGTCAAAATACGTTCAGCAATTTCATCAATCTGGATTTGCAGCGCAGTGTATAACTCTTCAAACTTCACATGGAGGGTAAAGAAATCTGAGCCACGCACGTTCCAGTGATAGCCACGCACATTGGTATAGAATATATGATAATTGGCTAATAAGCTATTTAATTGCTCAACAATGGCGCTCATGTCTGCAGCGGCTAAGCTGATATCACGCGTTTTTTTAGGGCTAGATTTAGAGGTAGTCACTTTTTCACCTGATTTATCGGTATTGTCTAATTGTTCTGAGTCTTGTTTGCTTGCTGATTGCTTTGTAGTGGCTTGTTTTGCCATGTTGTTATCTCCTAAAATGACGGTTTTTATTTGTTTACGGCTTAATTGTAAGCCTAAACAATCTGTTATTAAAATTAATCGTTTTTATAAATACATTTAATTTTATCAATTAAAATGTACGGTATTACCCTAAAAATAATATCAAACATTTGCCGCAGCTGTGTGCAAATTTGGTAAATAGTTTTGCTTGCCGCCATAAAAAAACTGCAGTTGCTTGGCTGCAGTTTTTGTGGTCATCGATAATTAGTTTTTTCTTAATCGTTGTCTCAGCCTTAATCGTTGTCTTAATTGTTTTCTGGGAAGTATTTATCAGTCGGTTTGTCGGTTAAATCAAAACCTGCTTTTCCGATGTTTTGCTGTAAATGATGACGTAAGGTATCAATCGGGAATTTTTGGTGGGCAAGGCGTTTGGGTACGATTTGGCTGCCTTGTTGGCTTTCACCTGTTTTTGGATTTTTGACATCAAACATCATAAAGATATAATCAGGCGTTTCTTGCCAGTTGGTGACACTATCCCATTTGATAACCGCTTGCTGCATACCGCTACTACGCACCAAAGGCTGATTGTAGCCGCGTGGCATGGCGGGCATGTTGGGTGCAGGCATGGACATCACTACCCCATGCTGCTGTACGCCAAGCTTGATTTGTTGCATCTCTGGCGGCATACTTTGGCTTGCCATTTGTTTTTCAAATTCTCGTTTGACATACCATTTAAGACCGTAGGTACATGCCAGCAAATAAATCACCACACCCACGAGCATCAACCAAAAAATAATGGTGGAATAACCGCGCACAAAAATCAGACCCAAAATCGCTAGCACCACGATGACTGCCAAAATTGCCCAAGTTTTTGGGGTGATTTTGGTTAAATTTTGGTTGTTGGCATCAAACAGCTGTAGCTGTGCTTGACGAAACTCGTCCTCGGTCAGATTCAAATCCACAGGTTGTAGGGTGTAAGGGTACAGCGCCATAAACAATTCACTCACTATCAAACGATAGTTACAAAACGATAAAAGAAGGCTTATCTTACCCAACCTTGACCCAAAAATAAACCTAACAACGCACTTTTTGATAAATTTTTGTTTTACCGCCAATGCAGCGAGGGGCGAACGCCGATAAGCGCATACCGATAAATCGTCAATTTGCCGTGTATTTCTAGTCGCTACCGTGAAAAATCGCTGCAATCTTGGTATCATACACGCAGATATCAACAGCCATTTTGCTGCTTTAACTCAAGTTTGAATAATTTAAGGAACTTATCGCCATGATCGACCCAAAATTACTGCGTACAGAACTAGACACGGTCGCCGAAAAACTTGCCAAACGCGGCTATGAGCTTGATAAAGCATTTTGGCAGCAAGTCGAAGAACAGCGCAAATCCATTCAAGTCAAAACCGAAGAATTACAAGCCAAAAAAAATGCGGGCGCCAAACAAGTCGGTTTGATGAAACGCAATGGCGAAAATACTGACGCTTTGATGGCAGAAATGGCGACCATCAGTAGCGAGATGAAACAAGCGGAAGACGCGCTTAAAGCCTTGCAAGAGAAAATTCAAGCGGCAGCTTTAACCATCCCAAACTTACCGGATGACAGCGTGCCGGCAGGTAAAGATGAAAACGACAATGTCGAAATGCGCCGATGGGGCGAGCCACGCCAATTTGATTTTGCGGTCAAAGACCATAGCGACTTGGGCGAAGACTTGGGGCTACTTGATTTTGAAATGGCGGCAAAACTGACTGGCTCACGCTTTAGCGTGCTAAAAGGTCAACTCGCCAAACTCAACCGCGCCTTGATTGCCTTTATGCTTACTACCCATACCGACAAATACGGCTATACGGAAATGTATGTACCGTATATGGTCAATGCCGACAGCCTACTTGGTACAGGGCAGCTACCAAAGTTTGAAGAAGACCTATTTAAGCTGCGCGGTGAAAAAGAGTATTACTTAATTCCTACGTCAGAGGTACCGCTTACCAACAGTGTGCGAGACAAAATCCTAGACCCTGAAGCGTTGCCAATAAAAGTCACTGCCCATACCCCCTGTTTTCGTAGTGAAGCGGGTAGTGCAGGGCGAGATACCCGCGGCTTGATTCGTCAGCACCAGTTTGAAAAGGTAGAAATGGTGCAAATCGTCCATCCTGAGACTTCAATGCAAGCCTTAGAGGACATGACAGGACAAGCGGAATATATCTTACAGCAGCTTGGTTTGCCGTATCGGGTGATTGTGCTGTGTGGTGGTGATATGGGCTTTGGCGCGGTGAAAACCTATGATATCGAAGTGTGGCTACCGTCTCAGACTACTTACCGTGAAATCTCTAGCTGCTCAAACTGTGGCGACTTCCAAGCGCGCCGTATGCAAGCGCGTGTCAAAGATGGCAAAAAAACCGAGCTGGTGCATACGTTAAACGGCTCAGGTCTTGCGGTGGGTCGCACGTTGCTTGCGATTATGGAAAATTACCAAAATGCGGATGGTACGATTACGGTGCCTGAAGTGTTACGTCCGTATATGGGCGTTGAGAAAATCGGTTAAGCAAAAAAACAGCCAGTGTTATCACTGGTTGTTTTTTATTTGCAGTTTGTGAAATTTAACATTGAATGCTATTTTGATGGAATATATAATTGTAAAGCCCTTTGGGAAGATTATTAGATTGCGTATCGCAATCTGTTTTGAGAATGTCGGGGAGGATTTCGTCTAACTCGCCATGTCGTTATACTATTCCAATGGTTACGCATCTTGACCATATGAGTTCCCAAAGGGTATTAGTTGGATGAGAAAAATTGAAGTTTTAAGAAATTGTACTACACAAAGAGACCTTGCAAGAATTTTAGGTTATCCAGAACGAAAATTTACACAAATTCTTTTCACTCAAAATGTTATAGATCAATACAAAAAATTTGAAATTTCTAAAAAAAGTGGGGGCTTAAGAACTATTTATGCACCAAAGGATGAGTTAAAAGAGCTTCAGAGAAGATTATCAACTTATCTACAGGACTGTCATAAGGAAATAGAACTACATAGACTATCAAATCATCAGCAAATTTCTATTAAAAGCTTTTCTTCATTTGCCTTTCGCCAAAAAATCAAACTCGAGTTGTCTAATCGAATTCTCCATTTTGATATCTACAATCATGCACTAAAACATACGAATAAAAAATTCGTTCTAAATCTTGACTTAGAAAACTTTTTTGAAACTATTACTTTTTCAAGAATTGTAGGCTATTTTATTAAAAATGAAAGTTTTTTACTAAAAAAAGATATTGCCATTTTAATTGCTCAAATTTGTACAATTAGAGCTTCTCAAAATGAAGAAGGTTTTTTGCCACAGGGTAGTCCTACCTCTCCAGTTATCAGTAATCTAATAGCTAATATTCTAGATATTAAAATACTTAGATTGGCTCAAAAGCATAAAATTAATTATTCTCGCTATGCTGATGATATAACACTATCTACTAATATGAGGGAATTTCCTCGAGAAATTGCTTATAAAAGTGACGATAAATGGGTGATTGGAAGTAAGTTAGAGTCAATTATAATTAAATCAAAATTTAAAATTAACAATAAGAAAACAAGGTTATATTTAAAGAGTAATAGACAAGAAGTTACTTCATTAACAGTTAACCAAAAAGTTAATATCAACAAAAATTATTATAGATATACGCGAGCTATGGTAAATAGCTACTGTAGAGATGGAGAATACTTTAAATCAAAGCTTCATATGGATGCTGAAAAGGTTTCAGAAAATGCACTTAATGGAATCATAAATTTTGTTTTTTCTATCAAGCAAAATAATTACGATTTCTCTTCAGATGATAAATTCAGAAGTTTTAACACCTTAACAAGCATTGAAAAATTATATGTTGAATTTTTATTCCACTATTATTTTGTTTACCCTAACAAAATGTTGGTAATTGGAGAAGGGTATACTGACCCCTTGCATTTAAAGTTAGCCACAAAAAATACCGATCCTAAAGTTTTAAATTATATTAAATTTTCTGCCTTAGAGCATACAAAAAGATTTTCAAAATTTTTAAAAATTAAAGGTGGAACAGGACTTTTATGTAAATTTTTAAAAGAGTATCCAGTTATTTTTAAATCCAAGAAGCTGTCTTTGAAGCCTTTTGTGATTATTGTAGACGGAGATAAAGCTGGTAATGATGTCATTCAAATGGCAAAAAATTTATATCCAAATCATAAGATAGTAGGTCTTGAATCAATTTTTCCAGAAGGAAAAATAAATAGATTTATACATGTGCAACATAATCTGTATATTATTCAACAGCCGAAGGACAAAGCAATCGAAAACTTATATACAGAAGATATCACAAACACTATAATTGATGGGCGTGAATTATTTTTATCAAATAATAAAAATGAATTTAAGAAAGACAAACATTATGATAAGAAAGAATTTTACAATAACGTTATATTTAAAAACTCTGAAAATATAGATTTCACTGGTTTTAAACAAGTAATTGATATTTTAGTATATTTGCAGTTATATCATTTCTTTTATTGGATTACAAAAGAAGTGCTAGAATAAAAGCTATTCTAGCACCTTTAGTAAATTGAAATATTACGCCACTTCACCTTTTAAGAAGTCTTGAGCGAATTTTTGCAACACGCCACCAGCATTATAGGTATCCACTTCCGCTTGGGTATCAAGACGGCAGGTCACAGGCACTTCAAGCGGCT
>OFDC01000363.1_pt1 | contig 36963 bp, 30 predicted proteins | sample 1520941 | NCBI WGS metagenome assembly OFDC01 (sample SAMEA94258168, study PRJEB24077) | hot springs metagenome | biome: Aquatic biome; feature: Water | place: India | collected 2012-12-06 | depth 5 m | reverse complement strand
GGGCTTGCCGAAGTGCCCACGGGAGCAGCCGGATCGAGCCTGGCTCTCGGCAGGTGTGAGCTCTGCCGACTCCTGCAAAATATGCGGCAAGCGTGATGTCCGGACTCCGGAACGGCCAGATCCATTGGCAAGCTGATGCCGTACAAAGGCAGGGCGGCACGAGGATCCTGCATGCAAAATGAGACAGGCAACGCCTGAACTTGCAGGTTCGGCAACGAGCGCAGTTCAGTGTCGGCCAGCCCGCCTCACAGCAGGAACTTCGGGCGCAACCAGTCGATCCGCCGTGAGCAGAACGCCGCATGCACCTTGCGCTGCATCGGTGATGCCGGTCACTCCCATGATCGGTCGCAGGGCCCCCAGCCTGCTGGGGCAACCGGACAATGCCCTGCCCCGCCCTCCTAGAGGCGAACTTGCCTCCTTACGGCTCTATGCCGGGTCCAAAGCTGGCATGGACCAGGCCGCCATCGACCGTCAGCGTTTCGCCGACGACATAGTCGCCGGCGCGTGAGGCGAGATAGACCGCAGCTGCAGCAATATCTTCTGCATGGCCGATCCGGCCGGCAGGAATGGTCTGCGCAAGGCTTTCGCTGCGATCGCGGGCGGCTCGGTTCATGCCCGAGGCAAAAGCACCGGGTGCGATCGCCGTGACGTGGATGCGATCTGCCACAAGTCGCGCCGCCATGCGCCGGGTCAAATGGATAAGGGCAGCCTTGGAAGCATGGTAGCTGTAGGTATCCCAGGGGCTCAGCCGCATGCCGTCTACTGAGGCGATATTGATGACCTTCGCGGGCGAGCCGCCGGCAGCTGATGCGCGAAGTGGACCCAGCAGCGCCCTGGTCAGGAAGAATGGCGATTTCACATTGATGTTCATGACTTTGTCCCAGCCTGCCTCGGGGAAGTCATCAAGGCTCGCGCCCCACGCAGCGCCTGCATTGTTGACCAGGATGTCGAGAGGTGCAGCCGTCTCGGTCACTGCCTTCGCAAGATAATCGCAACCTTCGACAGTCGAGACATCCGCCGGTATGGCCACACAGCCGGAACCAAGCTCTTCTGCTGTCTCGCGGCACGCCGCGGCATTGCGCGAGGATATGTAGACCTTAGCGCCTTGTGCAAGAAATCCAGCAGCCAGCATCGCACCGATGCCGCGCGAGCCGCCAGTGATCAGCGCGGTGCGCCCCGCCAACGAGAACAGTCTTGCAACGTCCAAGGGAGCTCTCCTGCCATGGCGTTTATGCACTGGAGCGCGACGAGCGAGCGGCCCAGGACGCAGACAGATCGGCCGCTGCGTGCCGCTCAAATGGTTCAGGAAGACAGCAGAGTCAAATTTTTTTAGGCACTCGTACCAGTTTCCGTCAGAGCCAGAATCTCCCCGAAAGGACAAGCGCGATATCGCGCGCAAGCTCGCTGCGGATCATGGCAAGATCGTCGATCTGCGAGCCTGCACTCAGTATCCGCACATGCTTGCCGACAAAGAGGCCGAGCAGGACAAGCGCATCGATGCTTCGCTGGTCCGGTTGCAGCTGGGCGAGCAGCCGCCGCCATGCTGCGTATTGATCGGCGATCGCGCTCCATACCATCGGTCTGAGCTCCGGATCGCGTGCTGCCTGCAGCCAGATCGCATAGCTGGCGATGCTGCTCGCGGCAAACTCGGTCGCTTCCCTCACCAGTACAATCGCGGTCCGGTCAATCAGGCGTTCTGCGGTAAGGTCCCCGCTTACCTGCGCTGCAGCTGAACGGTATCGCCGCTTGGATTCCTCGAACAACATCCGCTGTGCTGCTGCCAGCAGGCCGTTGATCGTCGGGAAATGATAGTAGGGTCCAGCGGGCGCAAGGCCCGCCCGGGCCGCCACGGCCCGGTACGACGCCGCAGCAGGACCTTGTTCGATCAATGCGTCGATCGCCGCGCGCAAGATCCTGTCGTGCGTTGCGGCAGCCTTGCTGCTCGTACGGCGAGGAGCTTCGGGCAAATACGGATCCAAGGGCGGCACTGCCCAGACATCGAGGGGGTTCGCGCCGCCTTCCAGCACCTTCGAGATCTGGTCTGGCGAAAGGCCGAGGGCAGTTGTGACCAGCATCAGCCCGATGACCAGATCCATCGCCGATCGCGCGGTCTTGGCAGGCCTTTCAGGATCTTCAAGCTTGCAGCGCTGAAGGCAGATGTTCGAAACCTCGTCGAACCACTGGTGTGTCAATGCACGGCTCTGATCATGGCGAGCGGCATCAAGCATGATTTCGGCCCAGCATATCGCCTGAACCCTGTCGCGGCTGGCGGCATGGCAGATCAGATCCACCGTCAATGCACGCAGACGGCCTTGGCCCTTCGCCTCGGCCTCGCAGCGGCGAGCGGCGCTCCTGAGCGTTTCGAGGCTGCCTTGAAGGATTCGCCGGGAGGCTTCTGCGATGATGTCGAACTTGCTCCCGAAATGGTAAGTGGTCGCAGCCAGGGGCACACCCGCGCGGCTGGCGACCATGCGGTGGGTGACGCCGGCTACACCATGCTCCGCGAGCAATTCGACAGCAGCTTGCGCGATCTCACCTCGGCGCAGCTCCGTTCGGTCCTGCCTCGATTCCTGCCGCCTTCCAGGCCCGCTTGCCAACGGTTCACGCGGCGCTCGTGAGATCCGGACTGTCATTCTGGCGGGCTAGCGCCAATGTGCCAGTCTTCGCAAGCATGGCCGTGTACGGGTGGCCTTCTGCAGGATCACCCACCCAGAAATGCATCTCTGCGCATCGCCATGCAGGTTGTGTCCAGTGTTTCGACAAGGCTGAATTTCTGCAGCACCGACGGCAGTTCATACCGGAAGAAGTACCGGCAGGCAGCGAGCTTGCCATCATAGAAATCACGCGCAGAGGCGGCAGAGACCATGTCCAGTGCGGCTTTGGCCACCAATGCCTGCCTGAGCCACAGCCAGGCGACGACCACATGACCAAAGCCATCGAGATAAAGCGTTGCATTGGCCAAAGCCTGCTCCGGATCGTGGCACGCAGCTGCGGCATTGGTGGCCGCCCGCAGGGCATCGAGCGCCTGGGTCAGCGCAACGACTTCCTCCGCAAAGAAAGGAAGCGGATCGGCCTCGGCAAGTGTTGCCCCGATTCGTGCAAGGAGCAAGTCCAGTGCCCGGCCGCCGCTGGCTCGCACCTTTCGTCCGAGCAGATCCAGACCCTGTATGCCAAGGGCTCCCTCGTGAATGTGATTGAGCCGATTGTCGCGGTAATGACGCTCCACCGGGTAATCGCGCGTGTAGCCGTACCCGCCAAGCACCTGGATCGCGAGCTTGTTGGATTCCAGACAGTGCTCGGATGGCCACGACTTCACGACCGGCGTGAGCAATTCGAGCAGCAGATCGCACTCTTCGGCTGCTTTTCCGGATGATGCGACAGCTTTGAGATCAAGCAGCATGGCACAATAGCAGGCGAGTGCCTGGCCGCCCTCCACTGCCGCCTTCTGTGCGAGCAGCATCCGCCTGACATCCACGTGTTCAATGATCGGGACTTGCGGCGACAGGGGATCCCGGTCGCGCGCGCGGCGGCCCTGAAGGCGTGTCCGGGCATAGTCCAGCGCGTAAAGATAGCCGGCCAGACCTGACATGACCGAAGCGGTACCGACTGTGATGCGCGCCTCGTTCATCATATGGAACATGCAGGCCAGGCCCTCATTCGGCCTGCCGATCAGGAAGCCGAGGCATTCACCGCTCTCACCGAAATTGAGAAGGCAATTGGTTGTGCCGCGCTGTCCCATTTTGTGATTGAGGCCGGCGGTCACGACATTGTTGAAATCGCCAAGCGATCCGTCGTCGTTCACGCGGTACTTGGGGACAAGAAACAGGGATATCCCCTTTGCGCCGGGAGGACTGTCCGGGAGGCGTGCCAGAACGAGATGGACGATGTTCTCGGAAAGCTCGTGATCTCCTCCCGAGATCCACATCTTGCTGCCGGAGATACGGTACAGGTGCGCGTCAACCGGCTCTGCTCTCGTGCGAATGTCGGACAGGGACGAACCGGCTTGTGGTTCTGACAGGCACATGGTTCCGAACCAGCGGCCCTCCAGCATCGGCGGCAGGAACAGCGACTTCAGTTCAGGAGCGGCGAAAGCGCTGAGCAGATTGGCATTTGCGACCGTGAGGAACTGATAGTTCGCAAGGGCAAGATTCGCCGCAGCCAGGATGCCGTTTGCCGCCATCGCGACCATGACCGGCAATTGCATGCCGCCGACTGCCTCATCGAAGCTTGCAGCAAAGAAACCTGCGGATGCAGCAACCTTCAGGGCCTGGCGAGCCACATCGGGACTTACGACTTTTCCGTCGACAAACCGCGGCTCACTGACATCGAGCTCTGCAGCACACGGCAGGAAGTGATCCTCGGCTATGGCCTGGGCAACGTCCAGCACCTCCGAAATCATGGCCCGGTCGAACGCTGCGAAGCGGTTTTCCTTCAGCAATGCGTCAAGGTTGAAGACTTCGTAGAGCAGGAAATCGAGATTTCTGCGATGTACCACGTGCGACATGGATAGCACTCCAATCATCCGGCCCGGTTTCCGGAACTCGTGCAGTCAGGCGAACATTGCCTTTCACTACGCTGGCCTGGGAACGAACCGGTCCAGAACCGGTCAAGTTTTTTAGGCAATAGTACCACTCTTAACTGCGTTGGCCGAGGCGACCAATCTCCAGGGTCCGATGTGTCGGGAGCAGTCCCGGAACGTGATGCGTGCGCGTGACGGAGGCAGTTTGAACCGCGCCCGGTACGCTTGCACCCGGGTGTCGACGGTAACCGCGACCAGCTCACAAGGCTTCGAGAAACGCGTTTGGGTCGAAAGCTTCATCAGGTTTGGGAAAAGCCGGTAAACGGGCCGTCAGCCAGATCGCAAACGCAAGGATCGCCACTGAACCGATACACGTAGCGGTGTAACTTCCCGTCAGGTCACGCAGCGCACTCCCGCCTGCCGGCCCGATGGCGAGTGCGAGCACCGACAGTGTGGTGATCGTCGCCGCGATCTTGCCGAACACGGCGATGTCGAAGTAGCGGCTGACAAGGTACGGCGGGCCGTCGTTCTCGATGCCTGCACTGAGCCCGACCAGAAATGCGCAGCCATAGGCAAACGGACCTGTTGCGCCGGCTGCGAAGCCCAGAATTCCGATGATCGAGAAAGTCAGGCCGATTGTCACCGGCGTCGCTGTGCGGAAGCGGTCGAACATCCATCCTCCGGCGAGCTTGCCGAAGATAGTGGCAAGGCCGGCAACGGCCTGCGCGCCGGCAGCCGCTTCTGCCGACATGCCGCGGTCCGTCAGCATCGGCGGAATGGCGAAGAGCACCGCTGTCTGGCCTATGCCGACCAGCAGGAAATTTAGGACGAGAGCACGGATCAAAGGTTCACTGGACCATAGCCGCGCAATCTCGCCGACGAGATTCACTTTGGCCCTTGCTTGCGGAGCCGGTGGTGTCCGATCGCGTATGAAGACGATCTGGGCCGGCAGTGCCAGCGCAATCGACGCTGCGGCGAGGACAAGGAAGTTGGCTTGCCAGCCATAAGTTCTGGCAATGAAGACCCCGACCAGCGGCAGAGCGATCGCCAGCAGCGAGCTGCCGAACGCGGCGATGCCCATGGCCGCACCGCGCCGGCGATCGAACCATTGCGAGATCACCCGCATGTACGTGGTCGGCGTGAGCGCAGCCGTCGCGAGGCCGGCGACAAGAAATCCACCGTAGAACAACGCGAGCACATGACCTGCCAGCGCGATGACCGCGAGCGCCGCGATCACGACGATCTGCCCCCAGATAATGACAGGGCGCGCACCATGCCGGTCGATCATTGCCCCGATCCAGGGAGACATGACGGCTCCGGCGAGAACCATCGTGCCCATGGCACCGGTCACGAGCGTGCGGGGCCAGCCGGTGTCGTGTTCGATGAACATCGAAATGGCGGGCAGCAACGAGACGACGACAGTGAAGAGGCTGAATGACCAGGCGACGGCGACGGCCGAAAGTACAACCCATGATTCTCTGGTTTCGCTCGTCTCCATGGCCATCCGATTCCTTCCCGACGGGCAATGCGCCTCTTGTCACACTCGTGCTAACGCACTTATAGTGTATATGCAATATCATTGCATATAGGTCGCGTTTCAGTCGAGGCCGCTCGCGGCAGAGGAGAGACATGATGCTCAAGCTGTACTTTCACGGGTCGGCGAACCCGAACAAGATTGCCCTGTTTCTGTATGAGGCCGATCTCGATCATGAGATCGTGCCGCTCGATGGCATGAAGGGCGAGCAGCACACGCCCGAGTTCCGGGCCATCAATCCCAACGGCAAGCTTCCTGCGATCGAAGATGATGGTGTCGCGGTTTTCGACTCATCCGCCATCCTCCTTTATCTTGCTGAAAAGACCGGCAAGTTCCTCCCTCCGGCGGGGGCCCAGAACCGGGCGAGCTTGCTTTCGTGGCTGGCGTGGTCGGTCAGCGGCATCAGCGTATACACCGGCCAGCTGCTGCATTTTCGCGCCTTCGTGAGGGATTCGGAAGGTACTTACGCCCTGCGTCGCTTCGAATATGAAGCCGAGCGCCATTGGCAGGTCCTTGAGGGTCAGCTTTCGAGAAGCGAGTTTGTTGTGGGCGACAGCTACACCATCGCCGACATGGCGATGTGGGGTTACATCCGGATGCTGCCGCTTATCTTCGGATTTGATGGGTGGGAGCGCTTCCCCAACATCAAACGTCTCAATGACTTCATCAACGCGCGCCCCGCCGCTGCTCGGGTGGTGGCACTCGGCGAAAGCCTCAAGGACCATTTCTCCGAGCAGATGGATGCGAACGCGATCAGACATCTGTTCGCCTACGCCCAGCCGGGCGATCTCAACTACAATTGACAGGCATTGCGACCAGCAAGCTCCTGGCCGACGTGCCCGCTCAGCCGGGCACGTCGGCGGGCAGATCGAGCGTCGATGCGACCAGCCCAAGCAGACTGAAGAACCCCGCGGTCACCAGCAACCCAATCACTGCCTTCGTGCCGTAAGCGGCGACAATGGCCGTGACATCGTCGGGCTGTGCCGACTTGTGCGCAAGCCCTGCCTCGACCATGCGCAGGGCCGCTCGCCAATCATCCGGCAGGTCCGGAGCCTGCGAGCCTTCAAGCGCTGCATCAATGACGGTGCGCGGCAGTCCAATCCGCGCGGCGAAGCTTCGATGCTGGGCTTCGACATAGTCGAGGCGCCGCAACCGTGCCGTCCGCAGGATGACGGCCTCGCGCAGTTCGGCCGGTGTGCCGGTCGCGTCATCATCCATCAACGATCCGCCGATCTGCATCGCGTTGATCGCGAGATGAGGTGCGTGGGCAAGCAACCGGGCAATTCTCTGCGGAGGCAACCGGGAAAGCAGTTCTGCCTGTTCGGGCGTTGCGCCTGCCTGATCCAACGGCGCCAGCAATGGCCGGCTCATCGGAAGCACAGTGGGCGCGTGTTGAACGGGCGGGCTGCGGACACGGCCGAAGCAGCTCGCAGGATCAGGTCCTCGCGGAAGGGCCTCGCGCCGATCATGACCGGCACCGGCACACTTTCGTCCGGCGACAGGGCTACTGGCATGACAAGAGCGGGCAAGCCCGTGATGTTGAAGGGTATTGCATAGTCGAGGATGACCTCTCCGCCGACCTTCCGACCGCCCGATGTCATCGCCCCGGCATCCACTTCGGAAAGAAGCGGCGCGAGGATCGGCACACCCGGCAGGATAATCACATCGATACCCTCCAGTGCCGCGATGAAAGCTCGGCGCAGCGCCCAGCGGTCCTTGCGGGCCTGTGCGACTTCCACCGCCGTAGCGCCCTCGGCACCCGAGAACATCATCCGGGCATTGTCCGAATAGAGATCGCCGCGGGTCGCGAGGCCGTCCGCGTGCCACCGCAAGGTGTCACCGACCATGAGGCCCCGGAAAATCATCATGTTCTGACTGAAGTCCGGAAGCTCGATCCGCCGGACGACCGCACCTCCTGCTTCAAGCGCGCTGACGGTGGCGCGCCATTCGCGTTCAATCACAGGATCGAGCGCGTGGTCCATGAAGCTATCGGGCACACCGACAACCAGTCCTTCCGGCCCTTCCGCGACTGCGGCAAGATAGTCTGGCACATCCTGTTCGGCCGAAGTCATGTCATCAGGCTCGAAGCCCGCCATGGTCTGAAGCGCGAGGGCGATATCCGCGCTCGAGCGGCCAAACGGTCCGACGGTATCCATGAAGGTCGACAGTTCGCCGATGCCTTCGGCAGGTACGCGGCCGTGCGTAGGCTTGAGGCCGAACACGCCGTTGAACGATGCAGGCGTGCGGATCGAACCGGCGGTGTCAGTGCCCACTGCAAATGAGCAAAGTCCGGCAGACGTCGCCGTTCCCGAGCCGTTTGATGATCCGCCGGCGGACCGGTCGAGCGCCCAGCAATTCTTGCTGGGACCATGAAGCGTACTCGGCGTGAACATGGCGAACTCGGTCGTGTTGACCTTGCCAAGGATTACAGCCCCGTCCTGGCGGAGCCGCCGGACCACTGGCGCATCTTCCGTCGCGAGGTTGTCGGCATATGCGGCCGAGCCGTATGTCGTTATCATCCCCCTTATATCGATCAGATCCTTGATGCCCACACACAGGCCGAGAACCGGCGTGCGCTCGCCCGCACTCAAGCGTGCGTCTGCGGCCGCCGCTTGCGCAAGGGCACCCTCAATATCGACCTGAACGAACGCCGCGATGCTTGCATTGATCAGCGCAATCCTGTCGAGGTAAGCTCTGGTCAGTTCAAGCGACGTGACATCTCCTGCGTCCAGCATTCGGCGTTGCTCGGCCGCCGGCAGGAACAGGTGATCGTCAGTCAGTCGTGCGCATTCCGCCGCGGCAAACTGGTTTGTCATCGCATGCACCTCACTGCTGCAAGCTGGGGTTCTGTGGTCTTTGTTCCGAGACGCAGGCGGTCGCCCGGTAAGTCACAGCGTCCGGGCTCGATAGGCCGTCATGCTTCCCGGCCACTGGGTTACATTCCGCCCCGAGGACGCGGTGTAATAGTTGGCACAGCCGCTCTGCCAGATACTGACACGGGCAACTGCCTGCGCCAATTCGCTCTCGAAAGCCTCTGCCACTGTGCGCTCGACTTCGATCACCGGCACAGCCGCCGCGTCCGCTGCCTGAAGCTGTCGTATGATGTAGTCGACCTGGCATTCGATCATGAAGAAAATCGAGCCGGCATTGGTGTTCGGCCCGTAGAGCTGAAACAGATTCGGAAAGCCAGGCATCGCAATGCCCAGCTGGGCACGTGCACCATCCTTCCAGTAGTTGGCGAGGACCATCCCCTCCCGCCCGGTCACCGCAATGCTCGAAAGGAACGCTGTTGTCCGAAACCCGGTCGCAAAGACGATGACGTCGAGTGGATGAAGGGCACCGTCTTCGGTCCTGATACCTTCGGGCTCGACAGCTTTGATCCGCTGGCGGATCGCACGCACGTGGGGCTGGTTGAATGCGGGGTAGAAATTATCGGAAACCAGCGTGCGGTAGCAGCCCCATCTGGATTCGGGGGTTAGCGCAGCCCTGGTGTCGGGATCCACCACCTGCTCCAGCCACTTGGCCGCCGCGGCGCTGCCTGCTTCAAGCACTGCTGGCGAAAGCGTGATGATCTGCTCGAGGCGCTGAAAGAGATCCCCGCGGATGCTGACCAGGGCTGCCGCCGCATCGACATCCGTGTCGGACCGGAACGTCGGCAATGCGACCGCAGCCTTGGGCAGAAGCCATTGCGGGCTCCGGATAAATGCGTGAACTTCTGCCGCGACAGGAGCAATCGCCGGGACAATCTGGACTGCGGTAGCACCGCTGCCGACCACGGCTACGCGTTTGCCAGCAAGAGCTGCCTCTTGCGGCCAGCAGGCGCTGTGCCAATGCTGACCCGAAAAGCGGTCGAGTCCGGGAATGTCGGGTTGATTTGGCTCGCCGAACAAGCCGATGGCTGTGATCACAATATCGGCAGAAAGCCTCTCATCGCCTGCAAGGAATACATGCCAGCAGCGCGCGGCGTCATCCCATTCCAGCGCGGTTACACGCGCGTGCGTGCGAACGCGTTGGTCCACACCAAATGCGCATGCGACTTCGCGGACGTAAGCCAGAATTTCGGGTTGCGGCGCATAGGGCGTTGTCCAGTCGGTCTTCATTGCAAACGAAAACGAATAGAGCGGTGCCTGCACGTCGCACGCGCAGCCGGGATAGGTGTTGGTGCGCCAGGTTCCGCCGATGCCGTCACCGGCTTCAAGGATCGTGATATTGTCGTAGCCGGCTTGCTGAAGGCGGACGGCGGCAATGACACCGCCTGGCCCCGCCCCGATGATGATCACGCGTCGCGCATATGCGGGCCGTCGGACGACTGGTCGCGGCAGAATGCCATGGGCAAGCCGCTCGTCGGCATCCATGGCCTGAACGAAAGGAAGTGTCTCGGGATCGAGGATCGCCATGGCGGCTTAGCCCACGCTGTCATCATCGAGCGAACGTCCGCTTTCGCTCAGCACTTGCTTCCAGACCGCAAGAGCATCCAGACCAATGGCCCAGCCGCAGTAGACCACACTCATGAGCACCACTTCGTGCAGTTTGCGCGTGGGAATGCCCGCTTCGAGGGCCCCGCGCAGATAAGACCGCAGCGGACCGACGTGCTTGCCCGCACAGAGATGGGCGATGGCCACGAAGACACGGCTTTCGTGTTCGAGCCCCCCCCTCCCCCAGACATCGGCAAAGACGAACCGGTCCGCCATGCCGGGCAGCATGGGATCAAGGCCGTACAGATGAGCCTCGATTGCATCGGTCATGCCGCCCTGGATGCGCTCCCGCCGCGCACGCGCGCTGATGCCGTCGGCGCCGAAAATGTCTTCGCCGCTCATGCTCGGGGACCAGGGATCAAGCGGTGCTCGCTGCGCCTCGCTTGATCGGCGCAATGCTCGAACCGGGCTGGCGCGAAGCGGTCATGCCCGCACCATGCCGTTGGAAAGAACAGCACGGCATTCATGCCGGTTGCTCGCTGCGTGAGCTCAGGCACACCGCGGCGGGGTCCGAGCCAAGACCGGCTGCAATTGCCGCCGCATGCTCAAGTGCTGAGGTCGCGTCGGCCGGCAGGCTGGCAGAGCGGAAGGCGACATGCCCATCGGGTCTCACCAGAACTGCACCATTGTCGGCGACACCATAGAGTTCCGCGAAGTCCGCATCGTCCGCAGGTTCGAAGTCCTGACCGACGCCTATCGCGATCACGCGGACGGCAAACGGCAGCACCGCATCGGCAACGGCCTTTCGCCAGCCATGACCGTCAGTACCGACCAGCAGGACGAAACGATCCAGGAAGAGGTCGATGGTGCTGAGCTTCTGGCCATCCTTCTCGAGCCACATATGCGGCGCCCGCGCGCCAGGGCAGGCATTCGGAATGTAATCGGCTACCGTAATCAGCGGGCGCTCGGCACCGTCATCAACGATGACCGGCGAGCCGATGTAGGAGAATCCGAGTTCCTGCCCCATCGCCCCGCCATGTTCCATCAGGTCCATGAAGTCGCGTTCGTCACCCGGCGGCAGGGTCGCTGCAACCGAAACCACGGTTTTGGTGGCGCGTGCATCGATCATTGCCATCGTCTCGAGCGAGACATTGAACGGCTTTGCATCGCCGCGCAGGTTCATCGAGGCTGCGTTGCGGAAGCTTTGCGCGGTGTTGAGGAAGGCAACCGGCTGGCGCTCGGTCTCGTAGCTGTCAAGCAGTGCTGGCCCGGCTTTGCCTGCCAGCGCCAGCGCCAACTTCCAGGCCAGATTGTGCGCGTCATGAACGCCAGAGTTCAGGCCCATGCCGCCCGATGGCGGGAAAGCATGCGCCGCATCACCAACCAGAAATACCGAACGGTCGCGGAAGCGCTCCGCAACCAGCGCCGACATTGTCCAGGGCTTGACTGATTTGATTTCGACGGGTCGCTCGGCGGGCATCCGGCTCGCGCGCCGGACGATTTCCTCGCACCGCTCCGGCGTAAAGTGTTCCGGTTCGTCACCTGGTTCGACCAGATACTGGAAACAATAGCGGGTCTTGCCGTCCATGTTGATGAACGCGCCCTTGATTACCTCGTCCTCGGACATTCCGCCAAGGGACGGAAAATTGCCGGGTTTCACGATGTCGCCATGGAAATAGATGTTCATGACCCGGTCGAGCTCGGGATCGCCGATCATCGCGATGCCGAGCTGGTTGCGGATCGGGCTGTGCGCGCCGTCCGCGGCGACGAGATACCGCGCCGTCAGCCGGAACTGGCTGCCGTCCTCGCGCGACAGATGAACCGTGACGCCGTCGTCACCGTTCTCGATCTGGTCGCAGGCGACACCCCGCATCATGGTGATCAGGTCGCCGAATGTTGCGCGCTTGCGCTCCATGACGGCCTCCACGATGTCCTGTGCAACCGACTGCACAATTGCCGGCGACAGTTTCAGCCGGTCAGGGAATGACAGTCCTCCCATCATCTCGAGGAGATTGTAGGACATGTACTCGCCAGGCAGCGCTTCCGGCAGAAGATCCTGATAGATCCCGAGCTGATGAAAGAGTTCGGTCGTGCGTGTGTTGACGTAGTGCGCCCGGGGGTGACCGTTGATCTCAGTTCGGCGCTCGACGATCGCGCTGCGCACACCCGCGATGGCCAGATAGATGCTGCACGCGATGCCCGTCGGCCCTCCGCCGACGATCACGACCGGAAAATCCTGCTCCATATCCACTCCAGCAATGCACAAATTCATATAACGCAATAGTATTGCATTTCCATATTCAATGCAAGAAAAATGCCCTTACGGATCCGCAATGCCGGCAAGGGCAAGTTCGCGGGCTGAGGGGTAGTTCGCTTTGCCGTTCTCAGCCCGTGGCACCCGGTCGACGAACACGACGTACTTCGGCACCTTGTAGCCGGCGAGCTGCGCCCGGACATGAGACTGGAGCGTAGCCTGATCAGCCTGACGGTCCTGATTCAATGAGACCACCGCTGCAACCCTCTGGCCGAACCGGTCATCGGGAATACCCACGACAAGCGCATCGAACACGGCGGCATGGCTCTTGAGCGCCTGCTCCACTTCGTCCGGATAGATCTTTTCGCCGCCGCTGTTGATGCACATGGCACCGCGGCCAAGCAGGATGATCGAGCCGTCTGCGGCCACTGTCGCCATATCTCCGGGCACCGCATACCGATGGCCGCCGAATTCCCGAAAGGTCGCAGCGCTTTTCTCGGGATCCTTGTAGTAGCAGAGCGGCACGGTACCGCCGCTGCAAAGCCACCCCACTTCACCCGATCCTGGCGCGATCTCCTGCCCCTCTTCGCTGAACACGCGGGTGGTCTTGAGCATCGTGAACTTGCCGGTCTCTTCGCCGTCCATGGTCGCGCGGCTGCTGATCGTCGCGCCGAGTGCCCCTTCCGAGGAGCCCATGGAATCGATGATCGTGATGTCCAGCCGATCGAGCAGGGCACGCTTCACATCAGCCGAGAACATGACGCCCGATGATCGCAGCAGCCTGAGGGACGAAAGATCATAGGGTGCACCATCGGCTTCAGCCTTCAGCAGCGATGTCAGCATCGGCTTGGCGAACACGTCACCCGCTATCGTGATTTCGGTTGCCCGCGTCCTCTCGGCCGTTTGCCACAGACGCGCGGCATCAAAACTCCGGTTGTCGAAGAGGATCACCGTTCCTGCCATGGCGTGGGCCAGCAGAGCGGCGAGCCAGATGCCGGTTCCATGCATCAGGGGGCAGGCAGGAATCGATCTCGGCGTCGTACCTAGACGGACTTGTTCGATTGCACTTCGTGCAAAGTCGGCCGCGCCGCCCGGAAGCGCAAGCCCGCTCCTTTCGAAACCCCGCAGGAACAGCGAGCGGGAAATGCTCTCGTGCTCGTAGACAACGCCTTTCGGGAGGCCAGTCGTTCCACCGGTATAGACCATGTAATGATCGCTGCCGGACCGGGTGATGCGCGGGGCGGCCTCGGCTGCCAGGAGGGTCGCTTCGTAGCAAAGGGCGCCTTCGAGGTGCTCGCCCGAACCGTCGTCGATTTCGAGATAGAGACGGATCAGGGGAAGCCGCGCGCGGATCGCGGCAAGTCGCGGGGCGAAACGAGCCTGGAACACGACCGCTTCGCTGTCTGAATTGCTCAGCACATAGAGCAGTTCATCGGCTTCATAGCGATAATTGATGTTGACCGGCTGCATCCGGCCCTTGAACGCTGCATAGTGTGCCTCAAGGTACTCGGCGCAGTTGTAGGCATAGAGCGCAACCTTCGCATCGGGCTGCAATCCCGCTGCCGAAAGAACGGAGGCAAGTCTCGCGGCACGGCAATCATGCTCACGCCAGGAGAATGTGCGCGGACCATCGATGACGGCCGGTGCGTCCGGGATAGCATCGGCGATGGCCTCCGAGATGTCAGCCATGTGCCAGCTCATGGGCGCAGCACCTGTCCGGAGATTTCGGCGAAGCCGGCAAGAACCGGCTCGGCTGACGACTTGCCGACCGCAACTGCATAGCGTCCGGCGCCGATGACCCATCCGGGCCGTGCCTCATCGAAGCGCGCCAGCAGTCGCGGGTCCGCCGTCAACGACACGGTGCGCGTAGCGCCCGGCGCGAGTTCCACGCGTTCGAAGCCCAGCAAGCGGAGAGTCCTGGTCCCTGCCGCGTCGGTCAGATAGAGTTGTGGGACGTCGGCACCCGGCCGGGTACCGGTGTTGGTAATCTCGAAACTCACCCTGATCGTCTTGCCGCCCTGCACGCGCAGCTTCCCGTAGCTGAAGCGCGTGAAGCTGAGCCCGTGGCCAAAGGCGAAGAGCGGTTTTGCTCCGGTTCGCGCTAGCCAGCGGTAGCCGATGTCAGACCCCTCGCGATAATGCACGGTGCTGGGTTCGAACTGAACGACCCCTTCGACAGGAGCCGCGGGACGCGGGAGTTCCTCGAGCGTGGCGGGAAAAGTGATCGGCAAGTGCCCGGAAGGGTTCACATCGCCCGCGATTACATCGGCAATTGCATCAGCGCCGCGCTGGCCCGGGAGGAAAGCTGCCAGGATGCCTTTGACTTTGTCGGCCCATGGCATGAGGATCGGCTGGCCAGTCATCACCACGACGAGCGTGTTGGGATTTGCCGAAGCGATGGCGTCGACAAGCGCGTCCTGGCGCATCGGCAGCGTCAGATCGAGCGCGTCGCGCCCTTCGCTCGAGTAGCGGGTGACGAACACGATCGCGAGATCGGCGCCTTTTGCGAGGCGCACCGCTTCCCCGGTTTCGAACCCTGCGTCGAATTCCACGCTGGTCCCTGTGAACTTTCTGACCAGCGCGGAATAGGGATCGCCGGGCATCAGGACCGGATCGAGCGCCTCGCTCACCAGCTGGTCGCCCGACAGGCGCAATTTCAGCAGCGGCCCTGATGACGGTACGACCTGCGCGGAGCCTCCTCCGCCCGGCACTCCCATGTTGGCAAAGCCGCCGATGACCGCAATGCGCCGGGCTCCGCGGGCGACGGGCAGAAGATCGCCGTCATTCTTGAGCAGCACGATCCCCTTGCGCGCCACCTCTAGCGCGACTTCGCTGTTGGCCGCGTAGTCGATCGGCCGGACAACCGGCGGGTGATCGAGCAGCCCGACGCGCGCCATTCCGGTGACAATCCGGGTCGCCATCTCGGCTATGCGTGCTTGCGGCACTTTGCCTGCCGTCTCCAATGCGCGCAGCGGTTCCGCAAACCATGGCTTGTTGTCCATCTGCGAGCCCGACTGCTGATCAAGGCCGGCAATTGCCATCTCCGCGCTCTTGGTCGCGCTCCAGTCCGACATGACCCAGCCGTCCCATTTCCAGTCACGGCGCAGGACGTCCGTCAGCAGCCATTTGCTGCCGCAGGTGCGGACACCGTTAACCAGATTGTAGGAGCACAGGATCGCCCCTGGCCGGCCGCGCTCGATGGCGAGCTCGAAAGCAAGCAGATCCGATTCCCGCAGCGCGCCCGGATCGATCCGCGCATCGAGGAAATTCTGGTTCGTTGCCTGAGCGTTGAGGACGTAGTGTTTCAGCGTCGAGACGACATGCTCGCTCTGCGTCCCGCGTACGGCCTCACCCGCCATCACACCTGCGAGCAGCGGGTCTTCGCCAAGGTACTCGAATGTACGCCCGTCGCGCGGTTCGCGTGCCAGATTGATGCCGCCGCCAAGAAGCACGTTGAATCCCTTGGAATGCGCTTCGCGCCCGATCACCTGCCCCTGCCTGAAGGCAAGTTCGGGATCGAACGTCGCGGCAAGCACGAGAGTCGAGGGAAAGGCCGTAGCCTTGTCGCCCGGACGCATGTTGAAGAGGTTGGCCACGCCAAGGCTCGCATCGGTCTCCCACAGCGAGGGCACGCCAAGTCGCGGGACGCCAGGCACGAAGCCTGAGGACTGGCGCGCACCTTCGGGCGCCTTCATGATCTGCTCGCCCATGGGCGTCGGGATCTTGAGATTTGCGCCGACATAGCCGCGCAGCAGCAGATATCGCTCGTCGTCCGTCATCGCCGCGACGAGCTTGGCAGCCCGCGCTGCGGCAGCTTGATCGGCTTCAGCGGTGCTCTGTGCCTGCACCGGCTGAGCGGCAGCAACTGCAACGGCGAGCAACGAAGATTGCACAAGCCTTTTCATGATCTCTCCTTGTTCTGCGGGGTCGAAATGATCCATTTCGCCACACAAACGTTTATGCAACGATATTGCATAGTCCATTGACTCGTGCAATACCATGCGAGGGAGCAAGGCAAGATGCTGACAGGCAGAGGAAGCGCGAAGACCGGTACGGGAAGTGGCATGGATGCCGCCAGTGCGGCGTCAGGTCGGCATTTTGCTGGAACGGTGCGCGTCACAGGCTGGCGCCCATGCGCGGCGATGGCACCGAAACGGCCCTCCGGTCACGCCACCCGCGAGCGGCTGCTCGCGCACTCGTCTCACTTCAGGATTGTGCGCGGACGGTTCGCAAGCCGGGAATGGAACCATCCGGGCAATGCGCGGCGACTAATCGTGCTCGTTGGCGATCGCGACCCCGCGCATGGGGCCAGCGCGTCACTGCGCAAGTCTCCAGTCAGAGGCGTTGCGTCACGCCCTGCCCCGACAGCCAAGCGCCGGTCGGGAGGTACCTGCATCATGATATCCGGTTGTGCGCATCGATAAGCGCCTGCGCAGAACCTCAGATACAACAGATTGAAACAAAAGGAGAATGAAATGGCGACGTTGGCGATGAATGCTGTTTCGGACGAAGTGAAAGTTCCGGCCGGGATCGAGCTTTACCACCTCTCGCCGGTGATCGGCACAGAAGTCCTCGGCATCGATCTTCGCGAAAGGCTGACGCCCGAGCTGGCAGCCTTTCTCCGCCAGTTGCTGATCGAGCGCAAAGTTATCTTCTTCCGGGATCAGGACATCACGGTCGAACAGCATATGGAGGTCTGCCGGACCTGGGGCGAACTCGAGATCATCGATTTCCTGCCCCAGCATGAAAAGTATCCGGAGGTGCTCCACATCAAGCGTGACAAGGAAAACAAGGCTTACGAGAATGTCTGGCATTCGGACGTGACCTGGCGGGAGTGTCCGTCATTCGGCTCGATGTTGCGCGCAGTCGAGGTGCCGGAGGTCGGCGGCGACACGCTGTTTGCGTGCATGTATTCGGCGTACGACGCGCTTCCTGATGCCGTCAAGCGCGCCTGCGAAGGCCTTCAGGCGGTCCATTCGGTCGCCAACGGCCTGCAATACACGCAGGGCGTCGAGAAGATGCAGGCGATGCTGAAAAAGTATCCCACTCAGCTCCATCCGGTGTTCCGGACGCATCCCGAGACGGGGAAGAAGACCATCTACGTCAACCGCGCGCACACGAGCCACCTCAAGGGCGTACGACGGGACGTCGGGAGCCAGCTGCTCGAGACGCTGTACCGCCAGGCTGACATACCCGAATTCCAGTGCCGATTCCGTTGGCGCAAGAACTCGATTGCATTCTGGGACAACCGCGCTTGCCAGCATTATGCGGCGGCGGATTACTTCCCGGCCAACCGCGAAATGTACCGGGTCACCATCGTCGGCGACAAGCCGTTCTGACCTCTGCCGTGACGCGCACCGTCCTTTACTGGCCGGCGGACCGCTCCGTGCGCGCAGGCATCTTCGATGCAGGACGACCGGACGTGGTCATCCTTGACCTCGAGGATGGCTGCGCTGCCAGCGCGCGCCCGATCGCCCGCGACGTGTTGTCGCAGACCTGGAAATGGCTTGCCGACAGCATCGGCTCGGTGGTGGTTCGGATCAACGGAGCAGGCACGCCCGATCACGAGGCAGACATCGCTGCTCTGGCTGCTCTTCCCCCTGAAGCTGCAGTTCTTCTGCCCAAGCCGGTGTCGCAGGCAGCCCTGGCGCGGCTTGCGCATGGTGACCGCGAGCTCTGGTGTATGGCCGAGGAGATGGCGCTGCGCGATCGCTTCGGATCGATTGCCGAGGCCGTCCCGGGTCTCTCGACGGTCGTCATCGGCATCAAGGATCTTGCCGATGACCTTCAGATCCCGCTCAACCCTGATGCTGCGCTGCTTCGCGCGGGCGCGAACGCGCTTCGCACTGCCGCCCAGGCCGCAGGCCTTCAGGCAATCGACGGCATGGCGTTTGGAGACGAGCAGGCGCTGGCGCGTCGCTGCGAGCGGGCCATCGCGGAGGGATTCGACGGCATCACATTTGGCCGGCTGCGCGATTGCGCTGCAGCTTCGGCTCTATCCGGTCAGGCGCCCAGCCTGCATTCCACGCCAGCACAGGAGCAAGAAGATGGCGAATATCGACTCAATTGAAGCGGAAATGATCAAGCGCCTGGAGGGCCGCAAGGCTGTCGGCAAGACCATCTCGTTTGATCTCAAGGGCGAAGGCATTCTCAGGATCGATGCCCGAGCCGAACCGGTCACACTGTCGCGAAGCGACGAGAAGTCCGATGCGACATTGACGATCAGCGCGGACGATATGGCCGGGCTGCTCGATGGTTCGATCAATGGCCAGTCACTGATGATGACGGGCCGCGCCAAGATGGCCGGCAATCCGATGATCGCCATGAAGCTGCGCGACTTGCTGATGTGACGCGTCGTTGCCCGTCCTGCCGGGGTGGCAGGGCGGGCCCTTTGCGCGTCCATCCTGGCGATACAACGGCTGCTGACAGCAAAGACCGCGCATCAGCCCTACTCTCAAGCGATTGTTAGTCTGTTCCAGATTGGGCAGGCCAAGGCCCTGCCCTTGTCGATACTGGTAAAGTCGACGAGGAATTCGCCGGAGCGCACCAGGTCTTGATGCCAGTTGACACTGGGTCGGAGCCCGGCGTTCGCGTGCGGCAATGCGAGCGCCGGGCCCCTTCCCGATCCGCCCTGACAAAGGCGAACCGGACAAGCTTGTCGTTTCAGGGGTTGGCCTTGATGAAGGCATCGACCCGGACGGCAATCTCGGGTCCCTTGTCATCCTGCAGGAAGTGGCTTGCATCGGGGAAGGTGTAGTGAGGCTGCCCCTTTGCTCCCGGAATGTTATCCTTCATCCATGCGCGGGCGTCGCCCTCGCCGGCAAGACCGGGATCGTTAGCTCCGAAGATGAGCAGGAAGGGGCGCTTGTATGACTTGAGCGCTTCGAGCCGCGCTTCAGTGATCCCCACGAGCTGATTGCGCAGGCTTGGGAACGTGCGGTAGCCTCCAGCTGCGATCCTCGAGGGATAGGGCGCATCGTAAGCGGCGCGCTGCTCCGGAGTCAGTGCCTTGTAGGTCAGGGCTTCAAGCATGACCGAGGGCTTGAAGCTCTCGTCAAACATTGCATAGCTCATCCATTGGCCGAACAGATCATCCGGCTTGCCTCCGGGGGGAGCGGGCAGCAAGGACTTGCCCTCAGCGTCGAAGAAGGGCGGCTGGACGGGAGGTACGAGCGTGATGACCTGACGAAAGGCGGCGTTGCTTGCGGCAATGTCAGCCGGAAACGCGGCTGGTTCCTTGACAACCGGGAGACCGCCGTTGCCGATGATCATGCGATCGAAGCGGTTGAGATCGCCGCCCGCCACGTAAAGCCCGATGATGCTGCCCCAGTCCTGCGCAAAGAGCGTTACCTTCTGCAGCTTCAGGGCATCCATGAACGCAACGAGCCTGTGCGCATGGTCCTTGAAGGAATAGCGCTTCAGGTCGGTCGGCTTGTCCGAGTTACCGAAACCGAGGTGATCCATCGCGATCGCGCGATAGCCTTTGGCGGCAAGATCGCGGATCATGTAGCGGTACAGGTAGGACCAGGACGGCTGCCCGTGCAGCATGAGAATGACCTGCCCGTCGCGTGGCCCTTCATCGACATAGCCCTGGCGAAGGCCGTCGATCTCGACCGATTTTTCTTCGAAGGGCCAGTCTGGCAATCCCTTGAAGCAGGCTGCCCGGGTCCTGACGAACCGGGTCCCGTCAGGTGCCGTCATCTCGGCCATGGGCGCCGAACACGCGTTGGCCTGCACCGGCTGGGCGAGACAGGGAGGGGCAATTGTCGCTGCTGTCAGCAACGCAAGGGCTAGGGTAAGGCGCATTGGGTTGGTTCCTTGGTTTGGGCTGCCGTCGTCAGGCGTTTGCGAACCTGCCCTACCGGCAGCTTGCGGGATCAGCTGGCGACCTCGCCGATCGTGATCGAGAGAGGAGCGAGCGCTCCGAGACGAACTTCGAGCGTATCTCCGGGTCGCAGAAAATTGCCTTCCACCATGCCGACGCCGCCGGGAGTCCCGCTCGAGATCACGTCGCCCGGGGCGAGGCGCCCTTTCCTCGAGGCTTCCGCAACAAGGCGCGGGATCTTGAAGATCATCTCGGCAACGTTGCCCGATTGGCGAAGGTCCCCGTTCACACGCATCGTCAAGGGCATGTCGAGCGAGTTGAGGTTGATACCCGAGGTAAGGAGGATTTCGGGACCCAGCGGTTTGGAGCCCGGGAAAGTCTTGGCTTCGCCGAGTGCGGGACCGTCCTTTTTCGCGCGCATGGCGATCAGCGCCTTGAACAGCAGATCGCGCAAGGAGAGATCGATCACCGGAGTGACGCCCAGAACATAGTCTGCCGCCTCGGCTTCGGAGATAGTCTCGCAGGCCCGTCCGATCACGATGCCCATTTCTGCCTCGTAATCCATGAAATCGGGATAGCGTGCGGGCAGCGGCACGGTCGCGCCCGAGGCGATGACGGCCGTTCCGGATGAATCGCCCAGCATCGGCTCCTCGGGCGGAGCCATGCCAAACTCGTCGGCATGGGACTGGTAGTTGACGCCTACCAGCAAGAGCTTTCCGGGCGAAACAGGCGCGACAATCTTGCCGTCGATTGCGCCCTCGGCAAATCCGGTCGCCGTTGAAGCTGCATCGAGCAGAGCGCTGTCCGCGATAGGGCCGAGCGCCAGGACTTTCGAACCCTCGCGCAGGAACACACCGGACGTCGTGCGGATCAGACGGCGCATCAGGCCAATCCTTCCTTGGTCGAAGCAAAGGGAACCATCGTCAGACGGTCAATCTTCCATTCGTCGCCGACAGGGACGATGGTCACGTGAAACTCGCTCACGGAGATGGTCATCTTGCCGTCCTCGAGCCGGGTCGAGACGATCGGAACGATGCCCGCAATCCGGTCAGGTGCGACATGAGTCATCGTCGGCTCGTGCGTGTGATGCCTTGTCTGGTACTCGGCAACCTGGCGCATCATCAGGACGTTCGACAGAGCGCCCTTCGGCTTGAGGGCAGCCTCATCGGGTCCGTATCCGAATGTGGGGCTGAGCATCTTCATCCCCGCCATTGCCTCTCCGCGGTCAGCCGAGGTGGCAAATTGGTTTGTGACCGCGCGCAATCGCGCACGCGCCATCAGCTCTTCATCGGTCATACCGTCTCCCCGCCTTTGATTCGTCAGGCGAGGCATTTTGTGCAATGACATTGCAAAAGATTCAAGATAGCAGTTGCAATGATAATACAATTTGCACGTATAGCCACCGCACGTATGGCTTCGACGATGTCGTTACGGCAGCCGGGCGGACAGCGCGGTCAGGATGAAGCCCGCGGATCGCAGCCAGGAAACGCGCATGAAGCGAATGACGGCCCCTGGCACGGCAGGTGTTCTGGCGTTCAGAGTGTGCCCGCTGCTGCGCTCGCGACCGCTCAGCGGCGCTGCTGAACACGCTCGCTTCCGGGCTGGCTGTCGGCAAACCCCGGCCCTTTCGGGTGCCGGACAGAAAGACTGGAAGCCTCATCCGAGTGGACACGGTCATCATGTCGCGCACGCGATGAGGCAGGACCTGCACCGCGATCGGCTCATTCCTGGGGCACGATCGATCCCGCAATGACGATCAAAAGCGGCTGTCAGCCTTTCTGCAAAGGCTTGATTGCTTTCACATTCATCCGAAGCGGGGAAAGGCGGTCATCCCTGCGGATCCATGCCGAAGCGATATGCTGGCATCCCGGCGAGCCAACTTTCTTCTAGGTGGCAAACGCGTCCCGCACGGCCTTGGCAATAGCCGGGCCGGCATCGCTTGGACGAGCGGTTGAACTGTCCACATGACGTTCGGTGTACCAATGGGTCGCACCGACAATGGCACCGCTCAGCACACTGGGGCGCGGATCTTCCGATGCCTTGACCTCAAGTCGGTCGGCCAGCGCTGCCGTCAGTTCGGCCCGGATCATATCGTCGATTGCCAGAATGGCCGCCCGCGTCTCCGGTGACGGCTCACCCTCGCGTGTAAGCTGGCCGCGGATTTCGGCCAGTTCGTCCTCGCCGATCGGCGGTGTCGCGACCAGTGCCTCGATCGCGGCGTCCAGTACGGGTCGCTCCGGCGGAATCCGGGAAAGTGTTTCGCGATACTTCTGGGCCCAGACTTCCTGATCCGAACACAGGATCGCCAGCTTTGAGCGGAAATGTCGCCAGAAAGTGGTCACATCCACATCAGCCGCATGGGCGATCTGGGCGATTGTGACCTTCTCGAACCCATGCTCTCGAAACAGCCGGGTGGCGACAGCCTTGATATGGCCCCGCGTCGCAAGCTTCTTGCGGACACGGCGGGATGCTTCAACCTCTGGCGCGTCTTTCATGCTGATCCAATGCCGGTTTCTGCCATTCAATGCAAGTGCCATTCAATGGTATTTGCGATGGTGGCAAGTGAGTCCGCCGCTAACGTCCGAATGCCGTGGCGATCAGCCGGTGCAGGTCTTCGGCGCGAGCGTCGGTGTCCATGTGGAATGCCACAAAGCCGTCCGGGCGAACGAGCAGCGCTCCGCGCTTAGCCAGGCCGTACTGCGCCGCAAAGTCGGGCTCGTCCAGTACCCAGTCGCGGCCGACGATGACAGAATGCACATGCGATATCTCGCTTGCACGCAATTGCTCGCGCCAGCGTTTGCCCTCGGGCCAGGTCAGCAACGTCATCCGACCGTCGAACAAATCGATAGTGGAATGGCGCTGTCCGTCGGGAAGAGTGACAAACAGATGCGGTGCACGCGCGCCCGGACAGGCGTTGGGAATATAGCGGGCGATCCACAAGTCCGGCCGGGCACAGTCGCCGCCTGCAACGACCGGCGAGCGATCATATGTGTAGCCAAGCTCCTGCCCGAGCGCTCCACCATGCTCGACTGCCTCCCATGCCCGGCGCTTGTCTGGGTCTTCGATTGCTGCAGCCGTCGATCTGACGGTCTTGATCTGCGCCTCTTCCAGTTCGGCGAGGTGGGCCCAGTCAGTATCGATATCACCGCGCAGACCGACGAGGTTGCCCGTGAGGGCATTGCGGAAGCTCTGCAGCGTGTTGAGGCAGGCGACGGGCCGCCGCTCGGCATCGTAGGAGGCAAGGAGCGCTTGCCCGCCCTGCCCGGCCAGCATGGCAGCGAGCTTCCACGCGAGATTATGGGCATCCTGGACACCGGAGTTCAGGCCCATGCCTCCCGAGGGCGGAAACGCATGGGCCGCATCGCCGATAAGGAACACATTGCGTTGAGACATGCTTTGCGCGACCAGTGCGGTCATGGTCCATGGCCGGATGCTTCGCACATCGATGCCGACCTCGGGCCCAACACCGGCGGCCTTGCGCACAAGTTCCCGGCATCTCTCGGGGGTAAAATCATCAACGGTCTCCTCGCGCGGATCGTAGTGATTGTGGAAGCACCAGCGATCACGCCCGTCCATTGAGATGAAAGACCCCTGCACCTCATCGCATTTGGAGCGCGCTCCCAGGACCGGCTTGGCGCCTTCGGGCGTAATCCTGCCGTGGAAGTAAATATTGATGATTGCTCCCAGATTGGGATTGCCGACCATCCTGATGCCGAGGGCAGCGCGGATCGGGCTCGATGCGCCATCGCCGGCGACGAGATACCTGGCGCGAATGGTCAGAGTGCCAGCCGGGGTCGCGAAGCGCGCTGCCACGTCGTTTCCGCAGTCCACCAGCGCCTCGAACTCGTGGTTCCTGCGGAGTGTGACCATGTCCGCATGCCGTGACAGCGCCTCGAGCAGCCCGGCTTCGACAACATCCTGCGCGACCGAGAGCGTGACCGAGGGCGAGAAGCGTTCACGGTCGCGCATCGATGTGCCGCCGAGCTGCTCCAGCATGGCGAAGTGGAGGTGTTCCGAAGGAAAGGCCTCCCGCTCAAGCGCATCGCGCATGCCCCACATCTGAAACAGTTCCATGGTGCGTGTGTTCACCCAATGGGCCCGGGGATGAACACTCGGTGCCTCACGGCGTTCGGCGATGATGCTCGGAACTCCGAGCCGGGCGAGGCACAAAGCATGAGACAGGCCCGCAGGTCCTGCCCCGACGATCAACACCGGTGTGTCGATGGTTTCACCGCTCATTCTTGCCTCTCCGTGGTTAGCAGATCATTCGCGGTCCCAGGATAATTGTATCAGCATCACAATTGCAAACGCAATGTTGTTGCATTTTTGAATTCCGGAGCCATATTCTGCCCGAACGTCGCGCCTTGAGCGCCGACCACGCCAGACCGGGGAGAGTGTGAACGTGCCGAAAATGTCCGGAAACCAGTACATTGCTGAGTTCATGAAAGTAGCAGGCACAACGCATTTCTTTTACGTGCCGGTCCTGTTTCCGGACGCCATCAAGGCAATGACCGGCCTCGGGCTCTGCCCTGTTGTGACGCACAGCGAGAAGGCGGCAGCCTACATGGCCGATGGCTATGCGCGTGTTGCGCGGCGACCGGGAGTTTGCGGAGCCCAGCATATCGGCGGGAGCAATCTGGCAGCGGCGATGCGGGATCCGTTGATGGCAAAGTCGCCGGTCGTGGCGATGACCGGTGCCGCCTTTCACAACACACGTTACAAGGGCCTCTATCAGGATATCGATGACGAGCCGGCTTTCGCCTCGCTGACGAAGTGGAGCGCCACTGTCGAGCTCGCGTCGCGCCTTCCCGACATGCTCGACAAGGCCTACCGTATCGCCTGCAGCGGCAGACCAGGTCCGGTCCACCTCCAGTTGCCCGGCTTTTGGGGCGCTGTCGCCGCTGACGAGATCGATGCTGCCGCCCCGCAGCGCAAGCCGTGCTACGCGCTTGGCGAGTACCGCTCCATCCCCAATCCGGATGAACTTCAGCAAGCAGCAGAGCGCCTCGCCAAAGCCAGGCGGCCCGTAATCATTGCCGGAAGCGGTGCCATCCTGTCCGGTGCGGAGCGGGCCCTCATGGCCTTTGCGCACAAGCTTTCCATTCCGGTCGCGACAGCCACGGGCGCCAAAGCCATCGCCATTGATTCCGATCCGCTGCTCATCGGGGTCTGCGGAGAGTATTCCCGGGAATGCGTCAACATGGCGATCAGCGAGGCGGACCTGGTGCTGTTCGTGGGCAGCAACACGGGCGGCCTCGTCACGAGGAACTGGACGATTCCGAGCGAAGATACCGACGTCATCCAGATCGACATCGAGCCGCGTGATATCGGCCGCAATTACCCGGCAACGCTTGGGCTGATCGGCGATGCAAGAGCCACGATCGAGGCACTCTCCGACATCATGCCTCCCCAGAGCCGCGGTGAATGGCTTGCACGGGTCAGCGACATAAAGGCCGAATGGGAAAACCACATCGCGCCTTTCGAGAACTCGCTCGCGATACCCATGCGCCCCGAGCGGCTGTGCCGCGAGCTTTCCCTCGCACTGCCCGAGGATGCGATTCTGGCGGTCGATACCGGTCACGCTCCTGGCTGGATGGCACGCAACATACGCCTGTCGTCGGAGCGCCAGACGGTGATCCGTGCTGCAGGCTCACTTGGCTGGGGCTTTCCTGCCGCGATCGGCGCCAAGGCTGCAGCACCGGACCGGCCAGTGATCACCTTCACCGGAGACGGCGGCTTTTATTATCACTTCATGGAGCTTGAGACGGCGCTTCGCTATGATCTGCCAACGGTCACGGTCCTGAACAACAACGTTTCACTCAACCAGGAACGCTTCATCTGGGAGCCGCATGTCGAGCATGCCCACAACTGGCGGTTCAACGACGTAGACTGGGTAAGCATCGCAAAGGGCTTCGGCGCGTGGGCTGTTCGTGTCGATGATCCAGCCGATATCGGCGATGCGATCCGCGAGGCACTCGATTCCAATCGGCCCGCGGTCGTCGACGTCCGCACCGATGACCGAGCTGTCGTTGCCAAATCGTGGGGCCCGGGATCGGGCAATCCCTATCGCTCCGAATGACCTCGACCAAACGGGAGAAACTGAAAGATGCGTGCTATTCTCATCCCTTGCGCTATCGCCATTGCACTGGCTGCCGGCACCCCTGCAGGTGCACAGGACCTGATGCGTGACATGCAGCGCGAATGCCTCGCCGACGCGAAGAAGCTCTGCAGCACGAAGATCGGAAACCCCAATGAATTGATCCAGTGTCTGGTCGACAAGCGCGCCCAGCTGGTGCCGGGCTGCCAGCCGGTGGTCGATCGCGCCGCCCGGGCGCTGAGTATCACGCCGTCACCACAGGAGGCTGCCAGCCCGTCTGCCGAACGTTCCGCACCGTCAGAGACGCCGAACAACTCAGATAAATGACCATTGGCCCGCGCCAAGACGTGACGCCTTCCCCGGCGCATTGTCGGCGGCTTGAGAAGGGCACATCGGACAGAAGGGTCAGTCATCGAGTCTGACCCTTCTGCTGCCTTGACGGTGGCACAGCGGCACTGGTCTTGACGCTGTGCGAACCGCGAAGCTGGGGTTGGACCAGGGCGACATCGGCCTTTTGGCCGAACGCGAGTGGCATATACACAAGTTGCCCTCACACGGCTCCGCACTTCTTAGACTCCGCCCTCCTTGCGCACTGATTGTGCTCTCTCCCGATCCAGTCTTCCCATGGCAGGCGGCATCATGTTCGGTGGACGGCCGGGCAGGAACCGGGTCGGTCCGGGCGTCAGGATTGAGGAGGCTTTGGCAGCCCGCGCGCGGATGGCTCAATCGGCTTTGTGAAGCATCAATGCATGTGCATTTCATGTCTTATTTGCATTTTAAATGCTGATGCAATGTTATTGCAAATGTGATATCGAATCGACCTGTTCCGAGACACGCATGTGATTACACAGCGGAAGATGGGGAGATGAGTGATGCGCAAGGTCAAGGTTTTCCGCCTGTTTCTGGCAGGTTCAGCGGGCGCGCTGTCGTCCGCGTCAGCATTGGCGCAAACGACTGGTGAGCACGCGGCCGTCAGCGATGAGGAGATCATCGTTACGGCAACGCGCGTTGAAACCACTCTGTCCAAGACCCCGGTTGCGGTTACAGCGCTGAACAACGAGACACTTGCGACGAAAGGCATCCAGAGCGCAGCCGATCTCGATCGGGCGGCGCCGGGCCTTGCAGTCAATCGCTTTGGCCAGGGACTGCAGTATACGATCCGCGGCGTCACCAGCCAGGATCTGACGGAGAAAGGCGACCCTTCCGCGGCATTCCTGCTTGACGGCGTCTACATTCCGCGGGCTCAGGCAACTGGCGCTGCCTTTTTCGACCTTACCCGTGTCGAAGTTCTCCGGGGACCTCAGGGTACGCTTTTCGGACGCAATGCCACCGCAGGTGTCATCAATGTCATTGCGCGTCGGCCTACGCCGCAGTTCGAAGCTGGCATGAATGCGACTGTCGGCAATTTCGGCACCTACAGCGGCGACTTTTTCGCAAGCGGACCGGTCAGCGACACGCTCATGGCGCGCTTCGCCGTTGCCTATCAGCAGCAGGGAAGCTTCCTGATCGACAACCCTGCATCAGCCTTCAAGATCCCGCCGGTCCGCAAGGATATCTCCTTCCGCATGCAAACGCTCTGGAAGCCTTCCTCGCGCTTCAGCCTGCTCCTGCGGGGCGACTACTCCTACATGGCCGGCCACAATTTCACCCTGCAGGATGAAAGCAGCATCCACCGTTTCAACAATCCGCCCATTGCGTTCAATTTTGTTCCGGTCATCGGGCCGGGCGGGACTCCCGTCGGCTTCACGCCTGATCGTCCCGCACCGCTTCCGGTCAATGGTCCGGCCGAGTACTTCGATAACAGTTCGAGGGAGCGCCGCCAGTCGAACACACTGCTGCCGATCAGGCCGGAGAACGCCAACACCTACTGGGGCGCAATGGCCGAATCCACTCTGGATCTCGGGCCCGTGACGTTCACTTATCTCGGGTCCCACCGCGAACTGACCCGCAATGAGAACTTTGTGAACAAGATCGGACCTGCTCCTACGCCAAACAGGACACTGTCCAGGAATATCGAAGATTCCCATGAACTTCGGGTCGCCACGAATTCGCTTGGCCGCTTGTTCATCCAGGCTGGCGCATACTATTTTCGCGAAAGGGGCAATTTTTCAAACTACTCGTACGACAACGCCATCAGCTCTGGAACACCGTTCTCGATCAACCGCATATTCGGCGGCCTGCTTCCGGGGATCACGACGTTCGGGTTCAACTATCCGACAATTGGAGCGCGCAATTACTCGTTCTTCGGTCAGGCTGTCTATTCGATCACGCCGACGCTGCGCCTCACCGCCGGAGCTCGCTACAGCAACGACACCAAGACCCGGGTGGGCGGCGCAACGTACCAGCGCGGCGTGAACTTTGCTCCGGGAGACATTTTTGCGCCGTACTCATCCAGCCAGGAGAACAGCAAGCTGACCTGGCGGGCCGGCCTCGACTGGGATGCCAATGATACCACCCTGATCTATGCAGCGGTAGCGACCGGCTACAAGGCAGGAGGCATCAACGATGGTTGCCTAGCGGGATCCACGGTCAACGGCGTCACCTGCAACGATCCGCAAGTCGCGCGGCCTGCGGAGCTGCTCACCTACCGGCCCGAGACGATCACGTCCTATGAAGGCGGGATCAAGGCCCGCTTCTTCGACCATCGCCTGAGCCTCAACCTAGCAGCCTATCATTACGACTACCGTGACCTCCAGCTTCTCATTGCTGCGCCGGTGGGCGGCGGCGTCTCGGTCGCTTTTTACGGTAACGCGCCAAAGGCCAAGGTCGACGGTGTGGAGCTGGAAGGTTCAGCGCAGATCACGGACACGACGAAGTTCGACTTCGATGCCACGTTCACCAACGCCCGCTATACGGACTACTCGCCATTTCCGGGCTTCAAGTTCGACGGCAAGGCGCTGGACCGTGCGCCCAGGTTCGCCCTTGGCGGGACACTCAGTCAGGATGTTCCGCTTGGCGGCAACCAACGGCTGCGATTCAGCATCGGCACCCGCTGGAGCGACGAATACTTCCTGTCGGCTTTCGGGGTTGGCTTCCAGGTTCGGCAGAAGCCGTTCACGAAATCCGATGCCAGCATCACGTTTGCCGACACAGGCAAGAAGCTCGTGATTCAGGCGTTCGTGCGCAATATCGAGGACTACGTCGAGGCGAACTTCTATCTGCAGGGGGCCGGCTACGTCCCTGGCCCTGCGCCCACTGCGACCAATCCCTTTGGCGGTGCCTACTCGTATCTTGATACCGGCCAGGTCGGGCTCGGCGCACCGCGGACGTTCGGTCTTCGCGCCAGCGTGGCGTTCTGACCGGCTTATCCCCCGTTGCAATATCGTTCTATTTGCAATACAATTGCATAAACATCTCAGGAGACTTTCAATGGGTCCGCGCATTCCCCTCGATCAGGTTCCTCCGGCATCACCGGGCAAATTTGCCCACATCGTGCTGAGGTCGGCGGATGTCCCGAAGGCACGGGAATGGTACAAAAAGGTGCTGAACGCCTGGTCGATTCTGGAGGAGAACGACATGGGTGCAGGGCTGACTTACGATGCTGAACATCATCGGGTCCTCATCCTGTCGCTGACGCCAGACGAGAAGGAAGCTCTGTCGGGCAAGGATGTCATGGCAATCTACGACGAGCGCAGGAAGCTGCCTGGTCTGGAGCATTTCGCCTATACCCACACCAATATCGCCAACCTGCTTTCCACCTACCGGCGCCTCAAGAACGAGGGCATCGAACCTGTCTTCTGCGTCAACCATGGCGGTACGCTGTCGATCTACTACCTCGATCCGGACGGGAACAGCGTCGAGCTGCTGATCGACACGCTGACGTTGGATCAGGCGACCGAGTTCATGCACAGCGAGGCGTTTGCCGAGAACGGAGTGGGTTATCCTTTCGATCCGGAAGACCTTTGCGAACGATATGAAGCGGGTGAACCTCTCTCCTCGCTTTTGGCAAGCCCTTACTCGGCGACCCTGGCCGTCTGAGCGTTTGCCTGACTTGCGAGCAGCGCCGTTACTCGGCGCTGCTCCTTTTTGGCTGCGCTCGCTCGGTCAGACAGTGCAATGGCAAATGGCACAAGCGCATGTCGTGGCAGGCCGAGCAGGCGCCTCCGCGTCTCTTTGTCAGGTGAGAAGTGAAGGCCATGGCCGTGCATGAGCTGCATACGCATTTCGAGGTTCTGATCGGTCCCGGCCGAGGGCCTGAGCCAAGATGGAACGTCGAAGCGATCGGCGAGGACGGGACCGTCGAACAAGCATTCTTCGACGGACCACGCGCCGAACAAAGAGCCCGCCAATATGCTCGGGATCAGTACCCGACCCGAGCCTCACAGATGCCAAGCCCGGCCACTGCTCCTTCTTGAACCAGCAGTTCGCATTTGGTGGAAAACGCGATCCCCTTTTCCCCAGCGATCCGTGCCCGAGAAGACCTGAAGGGCGATGCCGCTAGATTGCACCATTGCTTTCTGAAACGAGCTGAGCGCGAAGTTGCGCCTTGGCAATCTTGTTCAATGTCCCGCGTGGGAGGGTTTCGACAAGCCGAACCTCCGCCGGTACCTTGAATGGCGAAAGCATCCGGCCGCAAGCCGCAATGATCTGCTCCTCCAGTCCAAGCGGGGGAGATCCGACTGCCACCACAAACGCAACAGGCACTTCTCCGCGCATCTGATGCGGTTTGCCGACCACCGCCACTTCGGCCACTCCCTCGACGGTCTGGATAACCCGCTCCACTTCGGATGCCGCCACGTTCTCCCCCGCCACCTTGAGCATGTCCTTGTTCCGGTCGGCGAAGTAGAGGTATCCGTCTTCGCCAAGGCGCATGCGATCGCCAGTTATGAACAAACCTTCGGCGGTAAAGGCTTCGCGCGTGGCCGTTTCATTGCCGAAGTAGCCCGCGAAAAGCGAAATGCCCGGTATCCCTTCGACAAAAAGGTCGCCGGTTTCACCCGGACCGACCGGCTCGCCATTCGGATTCAGCAAATGGAGACGATAGGACGGGCTCGGCCTGCCGCACGACATGGATGCATCGGGCAATGCAACCGAACCGATTGTACCGTGCGTGATGGTCTCGGTCATACCCCACCAGCCCACTGTCTTGACCTTGAAATGCTCGTCTGTCGGCGGGTCGCACAGGGCATTGCCCCAATTGCGGTAGGAGTGCACTTCGGGAACCGGATGCGCCATCAACGCCTTGACGCAAAAGGGAATCACGGAAGTCCAGGTGCATTTGTGCGCGAGCGAGACCGGCCAGAAACGTGAGGCCGAGAAGCGTGGCTGAAGTACAAAGCTGGCACCTGCCCACAACGTCGCCAGCACCGAATAGACCTGCGCGTTGGTGTGAAACAAGGGCATGTGCACGAGATGGACATCCCGGGGGACAAGCGCTTCATGCGCCGCACTGACCCTTGCCCCCCATAATGCATTGGCGTGTGTCCAAAGCACTGCCTTGGGGCGCGCAGTTGTTCCCGATGTATACTGGATGCCAAACGGCGCTGCCGGGTCGCAGGGACGAGCCGGCAGCTGCGAAGGGTCGCCGCCGAGCCAGTCGAATGGTTTTATCCCGGCAAACAAGACGCCGGGATCCCCGGTCGATGCGATCCATTTGACCGGCAAACCCTCAAACAGGATCGCGTGGTCAAGATCTGTTACGACCCCGACAGCACCGCTGTGCGTGGTGAAGTAGGCTATCTCATCAGCGGAGGCAGCAGGATTTGTCGTGACCGGAACCGCGCCGGCATAAGCCGCGCCAAGCCAGGCAATGACCATTTCCGGACAGTTGTGCATATGAACGATGACGCGGTCGCCGGCGGCGACACCTCTTGCCACAAGTCCGGCGGCAAAGCGCCGGATCACATGGCCAAACTGCGCGTATGTCCAATGTTCGGTAGTTCCGTCGAACGGGACCCAGATCATGCAGGGACGCGTGTCCTGCGCGCGGGCCTGACTATCGATCAGCCGGCGAATATCCCAGCCTTCGAACGGGCTCAGCATCGTGCGTTCCCGTGAGCCGGGCCAGGCCCAACTGGCGAAAGGCGTAAACGTCATTGTCCGCGAAGGGCTTTGCGGAGCAGAGGCAGCACCATGGCAACAAGCACGACAACCAGAATGAGAAAGAGATGCTCGCGCACATATGCGCCGACGGCGGGGGGCAAGATACCGGCCCTTTCTCCCAGCACGAGGAGCAGCATGGCCGCAGGAGGTATCAGCACCGATATACCGACCGCCTTCATGATCTGCAGGAACATCTCTCGCCTCCTTCTTGTTTTGGTGATGATAAGGCGGGATTCCCGTAATTGCAATATCATTGCATATGCATGTGAATATGCACAAACGACAGAACCAAGTGTTCTTGCCGCAGTTCAGCCTCCCATGTTTCCATGCGTTCATGCGCCGGTGCCGCTACGAACCTGAATATTGGCGCTCGGGCCTCAGCGCGAGATCAAGGGACACTCCATTGTGCGTCCGCTGTTAGCCGTTGGCCGGCGCTATAGCCGCTTGTCCCGGGCGATCCCGCTGAACGGTTGCAGGATGCTACATAGCGACCATTGCGGTTACTGGGCCCCGGGCACCCCCGAAGGATTGCTTTGCCTGACGCCGCAAAGGCCACGTCAATGTCCTCGCGGCCGCTGGTGCACGTCGCGCGGCGATCGCCAGGGAGGCCGTCACATCATGGCGGCTCGCCGCAGCGTGGCGGGCGCGCACCGCGGACAGGACGAAGAGCTGATGATGCAAGGGCTGGAGCGGAGCACCAGATCCGGCTGCCCGCGCTGCAATTCCCAAAGTGCTATCGCATCAACGCTGGCCGGTTCATGTCCGTTGCATCTCGTACAGCTATCGCGAGAGCGGGTTCCTCGAGAGCGGCCATGTCAGGCACCGCCCTCGCCTCACCGGCTAGCTGACGACGGACCTGATCCAGTCGTCAATCTCCGCCTCCACCCAGACCGTCAGTTTTGGTCCCAGCGAGCGGCCTTTCGGGAAGCGTCCTTCCGCCATGCGCTGGTAGATTGTCGAACGCTTGATCCCCACGCGCGCGATGACCTCCGGCAGGCGAATAAGCCGCGTCAGCACCGGAACCTTGGATAGCGGCGAATCCGGGCCCAGGTTCTCATCCTTTGCATCAGGCTGATCGAAAGTTGCCATTTCATGTCTCCTGGCTTGGTCTTGCCACCCCAAGCCCCTCACCTTCCGAGCACGAGCGACATGTCGCGCTCGGCAAAGTCGTCGATGTGTCTGGCCAGCAACCTCGCAACGAGGCGCGAGGTGCCAATGGCCCAGCGAGGGCGCAGATCGGCAAGGCGCGAACCCAGCGTCTCGTTCATCGCCACGGGCAGAGCAGCCAGGAACTGATCGAGGAAGGCCCCTGCATCCTCACCCAGCCATTCCACTGCGAGGTCCTCATGCCCGAGGATCGCAAGGAGCAAAGCGCTGCTGGAAGCCAGCCCGGTCGCTTCGAGCACGCGCATGGCGTCCTCGAGCGAAATCGCCTTCTCGCCGCGCAGGATCCTGAGGAACGTGTCCTTGTTCATGTCAGCGTTCCGCGCGATTTCCCGTCGCGACTTGCCCGAACGATCGACGGCGGCGGTCAGCAGGCGTGCAAGGCGCGCATTGATTGCGGATAAGTGATCGGTGCTGGTCATGGCGGGTTCCGGTCCTCACTGGTTCGACTCGGATATCTAGCGCGAGATCGTGTTCCTAGGAACAGAAAAGAACATATAACGAACATATCGTTTATCCTAGAATGAACCGATTCGAGGCGCTGTCTCGGAATCTGGCGCAAGAACGCGCGGATTTTCGGCCATTTCGTCGGCATTTTGCGCAATGGTGGCCAGAGCGACGCCCAGGTTTCGCGATGATCCGTCCAAGATCGTCCGCGACTGCATCCTCGATCTGATCGAACTTTTCCTAGAGCCAATCTCCCGTTCATGACGATGAGGCAGCGGCGATCGGTCGCTGCACTCACCCAGCTCGGAGACCCTCGATGAATGTCCTTGCACTCCCCTCCCCCGGCCGCCTCAAGGCCGGTCTCGCCAAGTCCGCCGCGCTCGCCCTGCCTGTCGCGGTCCTCGCGCTTGCTGCCGGCACGGCTTACGCCGGCACCGACGCCACCTTCACCACTGCGCTGACGAAGTTCACAGCCCTCGTCCATGTCCCGCACCTCTCTCTGGCCGATGAAGTCGGAGCACCATGTGGCGGTGTCGGCATCGCCGGTCCCGAGAACGAGTTTGGTTCGGGCAAGCGAGGACAAGGTCATTGCCATGTTGTCGCCGTAGACTTCCTTCAGCTTGGCATAGGCGTGGATGCCTGTGACGATCGCGCCGCCAAAATTGCGCGCGGTCTGGAGGCCCTTCTCGAGCGCAGGGAGGCGGTGGAGCGCCCCCAGTTCGTCGATGAAGAACCAGATGCGCAGGTCGCGGGTGCGATCGAGGGTCATCAGCGTGTTCATCGCCAGGTCCAGCCAGACGGTGAGGAGCTGCGAGCACACGCTGAGATCGACGTAGCGAGCCGAAATGAAGACGAACCCACCACCGTCATCGGTGCTCTCGATCCATTTGCGCATCGAGAAAGGCTTCCCCTTTCGGGGGAGCATCTTGAGAGCCTTGGCATTCGCATTGAACACCGCGCGGATGGATTCAGCCATGCGCGCGGCCTCGGGCGCGGTCAGCGGATCGGCGATTGTGCCGCGCATGAGCTTGTGCACTTGGGCGAGGTCTGCCGTCATCAGCTCCCTCGCCAGAGCGTCGTTGCTGTCGGCGCCGCGGGCGCGGAGCTTGAGGCACATCTCGACGAACAGCAGGCGCGCGGCGAGCACCCAGAACTGTTCCGAGCCGCCCCCATCGTGGGGCACCAGCGCCTCGGCAGCGGCCGTGAACTCGGCCTCGTCGCGGCACTCGTCGAACACGCTCCAGCGCGGGCAGCGGGCATCGAGCGGATTGAGGATCACGTCGCGTGAGGCATCGTAGAAGTGCTCAATGAAGTGTCCGGTGAGGTCAAAGATCACCGCGCGGTGTCCGCGCTCCCGCGCCTCCTCGATCATGTCCGAGAGCGCGACGGTCTTGCCCATGCCGGTGGTGCCGATGAGCATGGCATGGCTCTGTTCCAGCCGCCAGGGATAGGTCACCCCGGCAATGCTCGAAGGCCGATAGGGAAACGCGCGTGCGAGTTGTGCAGCACTGCAAAAGCGCCACTCGTTGCCGAGCTTCGCGCTCCACTCCTTGCGCTGCTCCGCCTTGTTATGCCTCCGGATCCGGTTTTCGAGATCGCGGAGACTCGTCAGCTTGGCGCCGCGCTCATGCTGGCGTTCCTTGGCCTTGCCGCCAAACCGCGACGCGAACCAGACCCACGCCACAAACACCGGCACTAGCATCACGGTCGACCAGGCCAGAGCGATGCCGACCAGCTTTAGCAAATGATGCCAGGCGCGCACCACCGGCGGGTAGATATCAAGCAGCGAAATGGGAAAGGTCACGGCCCTTCCCCACGCTGTCCGGACCGTCACATCGTGCGCCGGATCGAACTCCATGAAGCGGTAGCCGACCCCGTAGACATGCATCCACGCGAGGTAGACTTCGTGGTCGGACATGCCTTCCGAGACGGTCCACCAGGTCATCCAGCACATAACGATGAGGGAAATGATTAGCGGGCCTTTCAGACCAGCTGCGAACATGAAGCCGAAGTGCTCGATGAGCTGGCTACCGCGAGTGAAATTGCCGAGGTCACGCTTCATGGCTGCCTCCCTCGTCGGTCGTTTCAGCGACACCGGCGGCGCGGCAGCGGGCAGCGAATGCGGTATGCACACGCTCGCGCAAAGCATGATCGCTATGGCCCGCGAGGAGGGCATCAACCCCAACCATGGCGAAGAGCGACTGGCGGTAGAGCCGGAGCATGACGCTGCGATCACCGGCGACCGAGAGGTCGTTATCGCAGGCGCGGACGATGACTGTGCGCAGCCATTCGCTGAGCGCGAGCCCGTTGGCAGAAGCTGCTGCGCGGGCACGGGTAGCAAGCTCGTCAGAGACGTAGGCTTGGAGACATTTGGGACGTGACATTCGACAGATTCCTTCAAATGAAGGAGCCTGGTCACTCTGCGAAAGTGATGGGCAGATTACGTCGACACCTGGAACATGTCAAGAACATTTGAAGGCAAGGAACCGTGCCGTCTTCGCCTCTCTGCACGGTAGATTGATGTGCTAAAGCGCCTTGCAGGTTAATGTGACGGAAACGCGCCAAAGGGATCGAAATCACAAATTTTGATCTCTATTCTAAATACTTACTGCCTGCGACAAGTCGCGTACGGTGTGCCTGAATCTGTTCTCATTTTGCGCGCGTTG
>OFDC01000362.1_pt1 | contig 36968 bp, 41 predicted proteins | sample 1520941 | NCBI WGS metagenome assembly OFDC01 (sample SAMEA94258168, study PRJEB24077) | hot springs metagenome | biome: Aquatic biome; feature: Water | place: India | collected 2012-12-06 | depth 5 m | reverse complement strand
CATACTTCCACTGAGGCGTCCGGATGGCGGCCACATGCAGATTGTCGAAGAGGATGATCTGGTCGTGGGGCGAGGGCGCGTTCTGCGTCAGCACCGCGGTGATATCGGCGCCGTCGATCCCCTCGGCGGGGGCGGCGATCCCGGCCATGGCCGCGATCGTCGGCAGCAGATCCAGGTTCGAGGCCAAGGCGTCCGACACCGTGCCGGCCACGCCGGCCGTGCCACTGCCCCAGGTGACGGCGCCGCGCTCCTCATGCCACTGCGGGTTGATCAGCAGGAAGTTGCCATTGCTCAGCTCGGCCACGCCGTCCACCGGCAGGCGAAAGCCCAGCAGGTCGCCGCTGTGGCTGCCGACCAGGCTGTTGGCCGACGACAGCGTGCCGCCCAGGCCACCGCCGACCAGCGCGCCGGTGGCGGGGTTCAGGACGGCAAGCTGCGGGCCGCCGACGACGCGCCCGGCAAGGCGTGGGGCGGCGTCGATCCGGGTCTCCATGAACGGCGCACGGGCAGCTTCGATTTCGGCCAGGTCAGCGGCATCCGTCAGGTCCCAGCCTTTCGAGTTCTTCCGGGCACCAAAGAGCCCCGGCCCGGTCTTGAGCGCGGGGCTGGGGATCGCGGGCAGGTCCTCGACCATCGTCAGCGGGCAGGCGGCGACAGTTTCGGGGGCCACATCCTCATCAACGATCTGGTTCACGAAGCTGGAGTTTGCGCCGTTCTCCAGCAGGCGGCGAACGAGGTAGGCCAGCAGGTCCCGATGCGCGCCCACCGGCGCATAGATCCGGCAGCGGGTGGTGTTGTCCGTCAGCACGATGTCATGCAGCCGCTCGCCCATCCCGTGCAGGCGCTGGAATTCGTAGTCCATCGGCGTCAGGCCCTGCTGACCCGCGATATGCAGGATCGCCGCGACGGTATGGGCGTTGTGGGTGGCGAACTGGGGGTAGATGCGGTCGGTCAGCGACAAAAGCTTGCGGGCGTTGGCGATGTAGCTGACATCGGTCGATTGCTTGCGGGTGAAGACGGGGAAGCTTTCCAGCCCCAGGACCTGTGCCCGCTTCACCTCGGCGTCCCAATAGGCGCCCTTCACCAGCCGCACCATGATCTTGCGGTCGAGCCTGACGCTGAGCGCATGCAGCCAGTCGATCACCGCCCCCGCCCGGCGACCGTAAGCCTGAACCACCACACCAAACCCGTCCCAGCCCTTCAGCGCCGGGTCCGACAGCGTGGCCTCGATCACCTCCAGCGACAGGGCCAGGCGGTCGGCTTCCTCGGCGTCGATGTTGAAGCCCAGACCCGCGGCCTTCGCCAAGGTTGCCAGCGCCCGGACGCGGGGGACCAGCTCCTCCATCACCCGATCACGCTTCGCCACCTCATAGCGCGGGTGCAGGGCGGACAGCTTGACCGAGATGCCGGGGTTGGTGCGGATGTCATTGCCCTTGGCGGCACGCGCGATGGCGGTGATGGCGCGGGAATAGCTCAGGTGATAGCGCCGCGCATCGGCCTCGGTCCGCGCCGCCTCGCCCAGCATGTCGTAGCTGTAGGTGTAGCCCCTGGCCTCCAACTCCTCGGCCCGGTCCATCGCCTTGTCGATGGTCTCGCCCAGGACGAAGTTCCGGCCCATCTCCTTCATCGCCCGCGACACCGCCGTCCGGATCACCGGCTCACCCAGCCGCCGCACCGCGCCCCGCAGCGCACCCGCAATGCCGCCCTCGCGGTCGTCCAGCACCTTGCCGGTCAGCATCAGCGCCCAGGTGGAGGCGTTCACGAGGCTGGAGGCCGATTTCCCCAGATGCCGCCCCCAGTCGCTTGGGGCGATCTTGTCCTCGATCAGCGCATCCATTGTTTCGGCGTCCGGCACTCGCAACAGCGCCTCGGCCAGGCACATCAATGCGATGCCTTCGTCGGTGGACAGACCGTATTCCGCGAGGAACACCTCCATTAGTCCGGGGCGGGAACTCGCCCGGATGCGCCGAACCAGGTCCGCCCCTTGCGCCACGATTTCCGCCCGCGCGGGCGCATCCAGGGCCGCCTCGGCCACCAGCCGCTGCACAAGCGCGGTCTCGTCGGTCAGCGCTCCGGTGGTGATGACGGACCAGGCGGCAGGGGCAGTTTCGGATCGCATGACGGGCACCTCTCTTTCCGCCCAGAATATCCCGAATTTCGCAGGCTGTTTTCCTGAAGATCATGCTGTATGCAGGCCAGATACCGGGAAATCAGGGAAGCACCGATGCCAAACGACCGCGCCGATCTTGACCGTTTCGACCTGGCGATCCTGCGCGTCCTGCAGACCGAGGGCCGGATCGCCGCCGTTGAACTCGCCCGCCGGATCGGGCTGTCGAAATCCCCGACCCAGGCGCGGATGAAGCGGCTGGAAGACGCAGGAATCATCACCGGTTACCGCGCCATCCTCGACCCGATCCGCATGGGTCAGGCGCATGTGGCCTTCGTCGAGGTCCGGCTTTCGGACACGCGCGAAGCCGCGCTGACCGCGTTCAACAAGGCCGTCCTGACCGTGCCCGAAGTGGAACAATGCCACATGATGGCGTCAAGCTTCGACTACCTTCTCAAGGTCCGCACCGCCGATATCCAGTCCTACCGCCGCGTACTGGGCGAGGTGATCTCGGCCCTGCCCCATGTCGCCTCGACCTCGACCTATGTGGCGATGGAGGCTGTGAAAGAGGTGTTCTGATCGCAAGATGTGCAGGTTGCCGACCGCTGGGAAAGGGCTGCGAAGGAAGACATCGGCCTCCTGGAAAAGCAGCAGCGCGCCCTCGGCTCGGCGCTTTATCGGCCCCGGCCGCTGTCCTGGCGCGACGACATGGTCCAGGCGATCGGCCTCTCAGCCTTGCGGCGTCATCGCCTTTCTTTGCCGCGCCCGTTCCAGACCCAGTTTCCGCTCGCGCCAGATGATCAGGATACCCGCAGTCACGATCAGCGCGGCGCCGCCCAGCATCGGCAAGGTCGGCACTTCGGAAAAGACGAAATAGCCGATCCCCAGTGCAAAGATCATCGAGGCATAGTCGAAAGGTGCCACCAGCGATGCATCGGCCTCGCGATAGCTGGAGGTCAAGAGAATCTGGCCCAGGCCGCCCAGAAGCCCCGCCAAAACCAGGATCGCCGCTTCTCCGGCCGTGGGCCAGACCCAGCCGAAGGGCAGCGTGATCAAGGACATCACCGTCGCGGTGACCGAGAACCAGAAGACAATGGCCGAGGTCTGTTCGGTGTTCACCAGCTTGCGCACGAAGACCTGCGCCAGCGCCGCAAAGACCGCGCCCCCCAGGACCAGCATCGCCCCCAGCGCCTCGGCGATGCTTGCCGTCTCGGGGTCGATCGACAGGCGCGGGGTCAATACAATCAGCACACCGATCATCCCCAGAATAACCGCCGAGATGCGGAAGATCCGCACCTCCTCGCCCAGGAACATCGCCGCAAAGACCACGGTCAAGAGAGGCGCGGCATAGCCGATGGCGGTGACCTCGGGCAGCGGCAGGTAGCCCAGACCCGCGAAGCCCAACCCCATCGCGGTGGTCCCGACCACTCCGCGCCAGACATGGCCAAGCGGCTCTTTCGTCTTCAGCCCCGTCGACAGCTCCTTCCGCCAGGCAAGCCAGACCACGATCACCGGGATCGCAAAGAAGGACCGGAAAAACACCGCCTGCCCCGCCGGGACATGTTGCGCGGTGGATTTGATCAGGCTGGCCATCACGATGAACACCATCACCGAGGCCAGTTTCAGGGCAATGCCGCGCAGGGGGCGCATGGAGGTGTCCAACGAAGTCACGGCCACTAGACGCCGCACGGGCTTTCAGGTTCCCTGATCGGAAAGGAGAATGCCATGCCGAAAGCGCCGCTTGCCGACAGAATTGATCAAGGCCGGGGCGTGGAGCCGGCCGACCTGGTGCTGAAGGGGGGACGGGTCTTCGACCTGATCACGGGCGATCTGGTGGAAACCGACGTCGCGATCTGCGGCGACACCATCGTCGGCGTCTTCGGCAGCTACGCGGGCAAGCGCGAGATCGACGTCTCCGGTCGCGTGCTGGTCCCCGGCTTCATCGACACGCACCTGCATGTGGAATCCTCGCTCGTCACGCCGCACGAGTTCGACCGCTGCGTGACCCCGCGCGGGGTGACCACTGCAATCTGCGACCCGCACGAAATCGCGAACGTCTGTGGCATCAAGGGCATCCGCTATTTCCTTGAGTCGGCGTCGCAACTGGTCATGGACCTGCGGGTGCAGCTGTCCTCCTGCGTGCCGTCCACCCATATGGAGACCACGGGGGCGCGGTTGTCGGCGGCGGACCTGATCCCCTTCATGGACCATCCGAAGGTCATCGGCCTGGCCGAGTTCATGAACTACCCCGGTGTCCTGATGAAGAACCCCGAGTGCATCGAAAAGCTGCGGGCCTTCCAGGGCCGCCACATCGACGGGCATGCGCCGCTTTTGCGGGGAAATGACCTGAACGGCTACATCTCGGCGGGTATCCGTACCGAACATGAAGCCACCACTTACGAGGAAGGGCTGGAAAAACTCCGCAAGGGGATGCGGGTGCTGATCCGGGAAGGGTCGGTGTCGAAGGACCTGCACGCGCTTTCCGGCCTCCTCACCGAACGGTTCTCCCCCTACCTCTGCCTCTGCACCGACGACAGGAACCCGCTCGACATCGGCGAACACGGGCATCTCGACTACATGATCCGGACCGCAATCGCCCTCGGTGCGCCGCCCCTGGCGGTTTACCGGGCGGCCTCCCTTTCAGCGGCCGAAGCCTTCGGGCTGAAGGATCGCGGGCTGATCGCGCCGGGCAAGCGGGCCGACATCGCGGTGATCGACGGGCTTGAAGGCTGCCACGCCAGCCTGGTCCTCGCTGGCGGCGTGATCGCGGACGATGCGGCCTTTGCGGCCCGTCAGACAACCGCCCCCGTTGCCCGTCATTCGGTCAAGGCCCCGCCGGTCGAGGCCGCGCATTTCCGCACCGGGGGCAACCGGGTCGAGACGCCAGTGATCGGCATCCTGCCGGGCAAGATCATCACCGAACACCTGACCTTCGACATCGCGCCCCAGGACGGGGACAAGCGGCCGGACCTGGCCCGCGACCTGGTGAAGATCGCGGTGATCGAGCGGCACGGGGTCAACGGCAACCGCGCGACGGGGTTCGTCAGGGGCCTCGGGCTGCAACGGGGGGCCATCGGGTCCACGGTCTGCCACGACCACCACAACATCGCCGTCGTGGGGGCCGACTACGGGGACATGGCCCTGGCCGCGACCCGGCTGGGGCAGATCGAGGGCGGGTTCGTGGTGGTCGATGGCGGCCGGGTCCTGGCCGAGCTTGCCCTGCCGGTCGCGGGGCTGATGAGTCTGGCCTCGTTCGAAGAGGTCCGGGAAAAGCTGGTGGCACTCCGGGCGGCGGCGCGGTCGCTGGGGGTGACTCTGGAGGAACCCTTCCTCCAGCTTGCCTTCCTGGCTCTGCCGGTGATCCCGCACCTGAAGATCACCGACTTCGGCATGGTCGACGTCGACCGGTTCGAGATCATTCCGTAGGATGTGTCCACGGTGGACAAACGCCGATGACCCAGTATTATCAACAGCTTGGTCGCGGACGTTAGGGATTTGGAAAGGATTGGCCCCGAGGGTCACCGGGGCCGATCCGGAGGTCAGAGCGCTGCCGCGATCGTCTCGGCTATCGGGGTCGTCGGACGCCCGATCAGGCGGCTGAGCGTACGGCTGTCGTCGGATAGCGCACCCTGCCCGGCGTGGGCATCGCTGTCGGCAAGGACCTGCGAAAGGCCTTCTGGCAAGCCGAACCCCGCCAGCGCCTTGGCGTAATCGCCCTGGGGCATCGACACATAGGCCACGGGTTTCCCGGCGGCCTTCGCCACGGCGGCGGCCAGGTCGGCACCGGTATGCGCGGTGTCACCCGCAAGCTCATAGACCTTGCCCGCGTGGGACGCATCCAGCGCCGTCACCGCAATCGCCTCGGCATAGTCCTTCCGGGCGGCGGAGTTCACCCGACCCTCCCCCGCCGCGCCGATGATCGCGCCATGCTGAACCGCCGCGCCCAGCGCCCCGGTGTAATTCTCGGTATACCAACCGTTGCGGAGGATCGTGGCCGGGATGCCGCTGTCCCTGATCGCGGCCTCGGTCGCGATGTGGTCCTGCGCCAGGATCATCGGGCTTTGGTCGCCCTTCAGGATCGAGGTGTAAAGGATGCGCTTCACCCCTGCAGCCTGGGCCGCCGCGATGGCGTTCCGATGCTGGCCCGCGCGGTCATTGAAGTCGTTCGACGAGATCAGGACCAGCGTCTCGACCCCGTTCAGCGCCGCCGGATCGGCCTTGGTGTAGTCGAAAGCGCGGGTCTCGACGCCGAGGTCGGCTTTCGACGGGTCGCGGGCCAGCGCGACGGGGGACGCGCCGCGGGCCTTGAGTGCGGCGATGGCAAGACGGCCGAGCTGGCCGGTGGCACCAGTGATGGCGATGGTCATGGGGTCTCTCCATTGGTTGACGAGAGACAGATATCGCTTTACTTACGAAAAGGAAGTACGCACAAATTTGTTAGTATCCCGAAAGGCCACACAGCATGATGGAACGCGACGCACAGGGGCTTCTGGACGGCTGGAACCTTGGGAACGTGCTGGCGGCGGATTGCCCGTCTCGTGTGATCCTGAACCACCTGACCAACCGCTGGGGCACGCTGGTGATGGTGGCGCTGGCGACTGGCCCGCACCGCTTTGCCGAGTTGCGTCGCAAGGTGGGCGGGGTCAGCGAACGGATGCTAAGCCAGACACTGAAGGACCTTGAGGCGGACGGGTTCGTCCTGCGCACCGCGCATCCGGTGGTGCCGCCGCATGTCGATTACGAACTGACCCCGCTGGGCCGCGAGGCTGCGGGCCATGTCGTGGCGCTGGTCGGCTGGATCGAAGGCGCGCTGCCCCGGATCATGGCGGGGAAGATGGCTATGGCGGCGGAGTAGGTAGGGGGGCAGGCGCGCTGCCGACCTAGGCTCGCGCTACGTCGTAGGCCGCAAAGCTTTGGTCCGCTGTCAGAATCGGTATGCCCTCGATCCGGGCCTGAGCAATGAGAAGGCGGTCGAACGGATCGGCGTGATGCGGCGGCAGACGACCGGCCTCGGCGGCGTGGTCCCAGGTGATTGCCAGAGGGGAGAATCCTGCGCGGCCCGCAATATCAACGGCATCACCGTCGATCCAAAGCTTGCCAAGCGCGCGCTTGATCTCGATTTCCCAGATCGAGACTGCGCTGAGAAAGCGAAGATTGGCAGTGTCCAGAACCCCACGCATGCGGGGAGTCAGGCGGGGGTCGTCCGCCAGCGCCCAAAGCAGGACGTGCGTATCGACAAGGATCATTCAGGCTCGATTGGGCCGGAAAGGCCCGCAGTGAAGCCTTCGGGCAGCGCGTCGAAGTCCTCGGCGATGCGGATGCGGCCCTTGAGCGCGCCATAGAGCGGCAGGTCCTGTGGCCTTTGTGAACCGGTCAGCCGGGCGACGGGTTTGCCATGACGGGTCAGAACGATGTTTTCCCCGGCTTCGGCACGGCGGATCAGGTCGGCAAAGCGGGCCTTGGCGTCGGCGATGGCGATCTGCATGGTGCACCTCTGACTAGAATATAGGTCAGAAAGGCCGTTCCTGCAAGGTTGCCGGTCTGAAGCCCAGCCTAGGGGTCGGTGGGCTCGCTCGGCGGCCCGAAGCGTTCCAGCATCCGCGTCCTGATCTGGTCCCGCGCCTGGCGATAGGCCGCAAGCTTGGCATCCCGCGTTTCGCCCAATCCCGTGGGGTCAAGGATCGGCCAGTACTCGATCTCCAGATGGTGGAACCGGGTCAGTTCCAGCGCCATGCGCTGGCTGGCGGGGCTGAGCGCGATGATGAGGTCGAATTGGCTGAGGTCGTCGCCCCAATCCTGCATTTCCTCGAAAGACCGCGAGCGGTGGCGGGAGAGCTCGATCCCCAGCTCCTTGCAGACCGCGACGGAAAAGCCGTCGATCTCCATGTCGTTCTTGACGCCCGCGGATTGGACATAGGCGCGCTGGCCGTACATCTGCTTCATCAGCCCCTCGGCCATGGGCGAGCGGACGGCATTGTGGTCGCAGCAGAAGAGGACGGACTGAGGGAAGTCGCCCAAGATCAGCCCCAGTGCAGGACGCAGATCAGGGTGAAAAGGCGGCGCGCGGTGTCGGTGTCGACGCTGGCCTTGCCGTCCAGCCGGTCGCGCAGGATCGAGGCGCCCTCGTTGTGGATACCGCGCCGCGCCATGTCGATCGCCTCGATCTGGCTGGGCGGCAGGCGTTTGACGGCGTCGAAGTAGGATTCGCAGATCTGGAAGTAGTCCTTCACCACCTGCCGGAAGGGCCCGAGCGAAAGGTGGAATTCGGCGGCCTTTTCGCCGCTTTCCGTGGCGATGTCGAAGACCAGTCGGCCTTCGCGGATGGCGAGGAGGACGCGATAGGGGCCGTCCGGCATCTCGCGATCGGGGCGGCGGGCGGGGATGAAGGAGTTCTCCTCCAGAAGGTCGTAGATCGCGACGCGGCGTTCCTGTTCGATCTCGGGCGTGGGGCGGGCAAGGCCCTTCTCGTCGATCTCGATCTGGCAGATGCGGTTGGTCATGGGCGGTTCCCGAAAGGTCTGCCCGTGATGCCCGAGCGCGCCCCTTGGTGCAAGTCAGTCGTTCAGCCGGTCTAGGCGCGCCCGGACAGACAGCCCGTGGGCCTGCAGGCTTTCGGATGTCGCCAGGCGTTCGGCGGCGGGGCCGATGGCTTTCAGCGCCTCGGGCGTCATCCGGGCCAGCGTGGTGCGTTTCATGAAGTCGAGGACCGAAAGGCCCGAGGAAAAGCGGGCCGACCGCGCGGTGGGCAGGACATGGTTCGGCCCGCCGATATAGTCGCCGATGGCCTCGGGCGTATATTGACCGAGGAAGATCGCGCCGGCGTGGGTGATCTTTTTCGCCAGAGCTTCGGGGTCCGCGGTGCAAAGCTCCAGGTGTTCGGGAGCAACGCGGTTGGAAAGCTGGGCAGCCTCGGTCAGGTCGCGGGTCACGATGACCGCGCCGTGCTGCGCCCAGGAGGCCCCGGCGATCGCGCGTCTTTCCAGCGTTTCCAGGCGCTTGGCGACCGATCTTGCCACGGCGTCTCCGAAAGCGGGGCTGTCGGTGACCAGGATCGACTGCGCGCTTGCGTCGTGTTCGGCCTGGCTCAGGAGGTCGAGCGCGATCCAGTCGGGGTCGTTGTCGGCGTCGGCGATGACCAGGATTTCCGACGGACCGGCGATCATGTCGATGCCCACGCGCCCGAAGACCCGGCGCTTGGCGGCGGCGACGAAGGCGTTGCCGGGGCCGGTGATCTTGTCGACCGGCTGGATGGTCTGCGTCCCGTAGGCGAGCGCCGCAATCGCCTGCGCCCCGCCGATCCGGTAGATTTGGTCGACCCCGGCGATGCGGGCGGCAAGCAGCACCAGCGGGTTCACCACGCCGCCTGGCGTCGGGCAGGCGATGACCAGACGCTCGACGCCCGCGACCTTGGCGGGGATCGCGTTCATCAGGACCGACGAGGGGTAGGAGGCAAGGCCTCCGGGGACGTAGAGGCCAGCGGCGGTGACGGGCGTCCAGCGCCAGCCGAGGGTGGCCCCGGAGCTGTCGGTCCAGGTTTCGTCCTGCGGTCTTTGCCGTTCGTGATAAGCCCGGATGCGGTCGGCCGCCAGTTCCAGCGCAGCGCGGTCTTCGGGAGAGACCTTGATGATCTCGGCGTCGATTTCAGCGGGCGAGAAGGCCAGCGTTTCTGGGATGAGGCTTAGCCGGTCGAAGCGTTGCGTCAGCTCGATGACGGCGGCGTCCCCCCGGGCGCGGACATCGGCGATGATCGCGGCCACGGCCTGGTCCACATCCTCGGCCTCTTCGCGCTTCTGACCCAGCAGGGTCTGGAAGGCTGCCTCGAAATCCGGGTCGGTGGTATTCAGGAAGACGGGCATCGGGGCCTCCGGCTGGTCGCGGGTCAAATAGCGCGTGCATAGACCGGGCTCAAGGCCGCGTCGGGGACCAAAAGTCTTCGAAGACTTTTGCAAATTCCTTCCAAGGAATTTGGCCCCTGTCACTCGTGGCGCGGAACCTTGCCCGAGGGCGCACGGTAGGGCCGCGTCACATCGTCCAGCCGGACCTCCAGCGCCTCGACGTCCAGCGCGATGGCCCCGTCCCCGGCCAGTACCAGGGACAGACGGCCGGTACCGTCCTCTCCCGCCTGGAACGATATGGACAAAAGCGACAATACCAGGTCCCTATCCGTGCGATCAAAGCCAAAGCTTTGCACTTTTCGCACATCCTCGACCACCAGCACCGACCGCACCCGTTCATAGGCGCGGCCCACCTGTTCGGCCTGCCTGCGGTCTTCCCAACGAAAGCGGTTCAACATCAGCGCAAAGCGGCGGCGGCGGGCATCGTACTGCAGTTCGGTCACCGGCAGTACAGCATCCTGCACCAGGGTCGAGATGACCTTCAGATCCTCGGCATCCTGGGCAACCAGCCGCAAGGGGCCCTCGCCACCCTCTTCGAACCGTGCGTCCTCTGGCTTCGGCCGGGTCATGCGCTGATGCGCTCGATATGCGCGCCGCAGGCGCGGAGCTTTTCCTCCACCCGCTCATAGCCGCGATCCAGGTGGTACACCCGGCTGACCACCGTCTCGCCCTCCGCCGCGAGCCCCGCCAGGATCAGACTGACCGAGGCGCGCAGGTCCGTCGCCATCACCGGCGCGCCGCGCAGCTTTTCGACCCCGGTCACTGTCGCGGTCCCGCCATGGACGTCGATCTTCGCGCCCATCCGGATCAGTTCCGGCGCATGCATGAACCGGTTCTCGAAGATCTTCTCTTCCAGCACCGAGGTCCCCTCGGCCGTGCAGAGCAGCGCCATCATCTGCGCCTGCAGGTCGGTCGGGAAACCCGGGAAGGGTTCGGTCGTGACATCCACCGCCTTCACCCGCCCGTTCTTGCGCGCGACCTTCAGGCCGCGGTTGGTCTGAGTGACGGAGACCCCCGCCGCGTCCAGTTTCTCGGCGAAGGCCCCTACCAGGTCCAGCGTCCCGCCGATGCATTCCACCTCTCCGCCGCAGATCGCCGGGACCAGCATGTAGGTGCCCAGTTCGATCCGGTCGGTCACCACCTGATGCGTGGCCCCGCCCAGCCGGTCCACGCCTTCGATGGTGATCGTCGCGGTGCCTTCACCGTCAATCTTCGCGCCCATCTTCCTCAGACAGCGGGCGAGGTCGACGATCTCGGGCTCCTTCGCCGCGTTCTTCAGGACCGTGGTCCCCTTCGCCAGCGTCGCCGCCATCAGCGCGTTTTCCGTGGCGCCGACCGAGACGAAGGGGAAGTCCACCACCGCACCCTTGAGCCGCCCGCCAGGGGCCTTGGCATGGACATAGCCGTCGCGCAGGTCAAGGTCCGCGCCCATCGCCTCCAGCGCCTTCAGGTGCAGGTCCACCGGCCGCGCGCCGATCGCACAGCCGCCGGGCAGCGAGACGACCGCATGGCCATAGCGCGCCAGCATCGGGCCGAGGACGAGGATCGAGGCGCGCATCTTGCGGACGATGTCGTAATCGGCCTTGAAGTTGGTGATCGAATGCGACGACAGCGCCAGCACCAGCCCATCCTGCAGGCTGGCGACTTCCGCGCCCAAAGACTGAAGAAGCTGCGTCATCGTCCGGATGTCCGACAGCCGCGGCGCATTGGTCAGGGTCAGCGGTTCGTCACTGAGAAGCGTCGCGGGCATCAGCGTGAGACAAGCGTTCTTCGCCCCCGCGATCGGGATCGCCCCCGACAAGGCCCCATTGCCGCGCACCAGAATCGAATCCATCTGCCCTACTCCTTGTCCCCGGTTTCCCCGGTTTCTTCAGCCGCATCTTCGGCGGCCCTTGCGTCTGCCTGCGCCCGTGCCTGTGCCTTCCGCCGCGCCATGTTCGCCTTCAGCGCCGCTTTCAGCCGGTCCTCCCGGGTCACAGGGCGCTTGAGGCTGCGGGACTTTTCGCCGGGCGAGGGGTCCGATGGCTCGTGCATGGCGGCCCTTCTAGCGCAAGCGCCGGGACGGGTCCAGTCAGGGGTCCCATCAAGCGCCGGTCCGGTCGGCTATTCCTGACTAACCCCCTTGCGCCCCGTTTCGATTGCGTCTAATCAGCCGCCCACCAACGGCGCTGCAGTAGCTCAGTGGTAGAGCACTCCCTTGGTAAGGGAGAGGTCGAGAGTTCAATCCTCTCTTGCAGCACCATCCATCTCCCCCAAGGTCAGGAAGACAGGTCCTATCAAGGGCTTGGATCGTGATCTTCCACCCTGCCCCGCCCCCGCAGACCATCCGGCTTGACCCCGACCTTAGGGCCCGCGCGCGCGGGTCTGGCAGGCTGTCTGTCGCATCCCTGTGATCCTGGCGTCGTCCGACTGTCATCCGGCCATGCTAGCGCCCAGCGCAGTCTCAGCTGAACAGGACCTCCCCGCCATGAAGCAGTTCCTCGCAACCGGCCTCGTCTGCCTTGGGCTTGCAACCCCGCTTGCCGCCCAGGACACCATCCGCTTTGCCGTGACCGACATCGATGGGCTGGAAGCCGTCCAGCGCGAGATGGGACCGTTCAAGGACGCTTTCGAGGCGGCCTCGGGCCTAAAGGTCGAATTCTTCCCCGTCTCGGGCCGCACTGTGGCCGTCGAGGCGATGGCCGCCGACCAGGTCGACTTCGTGCTGACCGGCCCCGCCGAATACGTCGTCTTCAACGCCCGTCTTGACGCCCAGCCGGTCGTCACCTGGGTCCGTCCCGACTACTACTCAACTGTCGTTGTGCTTGACAGCAGCCCGGTCAAGGCACCTGCCGACCTGAAGGGCATGAAGATCTCGTTCGGCGAAATCGGCTCGACCTCGCAGCACCTTGGCCCGGTCGATCTGCTGGCCCAGGCGGGGCTGACCTACTCGGTCGATTACGAGCCCGTCTTCCTGAACCGCAACGTCGCGGTCGAGGCGCTGATCAAGGGCGAGATTGGCGGGATCGGCCTGAACCGCACGCATATCGAAAGCATCACCGAAAAGTTCCCCGACCAGAAGTTCCGCGTCGTGGTCAAGGGCCCGCAGCTGCCCGACGATATCCTGCTGGCCTCGTCCAAGGTGGCACCGGAAGTGGTCGAGACGGTCCGCAAGACCTTTACCGACCACGGCGCCGAGATGCTGGCCGCGATCACCGCATCCGAAGAGAATGCCAAATACATCGGCGGCACCTTCAACCCCACCGTCACCGACGCCGACTACGACGTGGTCCGCAAGATGTTCGAGAACATCGGCATCACCGAGTTCACCGAGTTCGTCGGCGAGTGACCCCCGCATGAATGCGCCTCTCTCTCCACAGGCGCTGGCCGGCTCTGCTGTGGCAGAGCCGGTCCTTTCCGTTTCCGGCCTGACCAAGCACTTCGGGGACCGCAAGGTGCTGCAAGGCCTCGACTTCGCGTTGGCCCCCGGTCAGGCCACCGCGCTGATCGGCGCGAACGGGTCGGGCAAGTCGACGCTTCTGCGCTGCCTTGTGCGTCTGATCGAGCCGACTGCGGGCGAGGTCCGGATGCTGGGCCGTGACGTACCCAGCCTTTCCCCGCGCGACCTTCGCCGCTTCCGGGCCGAGGTTGGCATCGTCTGGCAACGGCACAATCTTGTCCCTCGCCTCTCTGCCCTGTCGAATGTCGTCCACGGCGTGCAGGCCCGGATGTCGGGCCCCCGCACGTGGGTCCAGTCGCTTGCCCCTGCCGCCGTCCGGGACGAGGCGATGACCTGCCTTGATCGTGTGGGCCTGGCCGACCGAGCGCTCGTCCGCGTCGACAGCCTGTCGGGTGGCCAGCAGCAGCGTGTCGCCATCGCCCGGATGCTGATGCAGCGCCCGCGTTTCATCCTGGCCGACGAACCTGACGCGAGCCTTGACCCCCAAACGGGGGAAGAGGTCATGTCGCTTCTTCTGAACCTCGTGCGCGACGATGGGTTGTCGCTTCTGGTGATCTCGCACCGGCTGGAGCATACGCTGGCGTTTTCGGACCGCATCCTCGGCCTGCAGAATGGCCGCATTACGTTGGACACGGCGACTTCCCGTGGACACGGCGACTTCCCGTGCCAACGCGAGCAGCCTGCGGCACTTCTTTGACCACGCCGAGGCCGCATGACCACCGCCCGTGCCCCCACCCGCTTTCAGCACCGCAGCCTGGTCGAATACGCGGCGATCCTGGCCGTCCTCGCGCTTGTCCTGACCTCGGTCGCCGCAACCGCTCCGGCGCCGGACAAGTTGGGCAGCGGCATAGCGCGGCTTTTCGCGCCTTCGGGCATGCTGACCCAGATGTTCCCGCCCGACTTCACCCGGATCGTGCCCATCGGCTGGAAGCTTCTGGAAACCCTGCAGATGGCCGTCGCGGGCTGCTTCCTGGGGCTTCTTCTCGCGCTTCCCTTTGCTATCCTGGCGACGGACCGTCTGTCCCCTCACCCGCTGGTTCGCCACGCGGCGCGCGCGGTCATCGCGCTGTTCCGCACCGTCCCGGACCTCGTCTGGGCGATCATCTTCATCATCATCGTGGGTCTTGGGCCCGCGGCGGGCGTCATGGCGATCATGGTCGACAAGATCGGTTTTGCGGGGCGCTTCTTCGCCGAGGCGATGGAGGAGACCGACCCCGGGCCACAGGACGCCTTGCGCGCCATCGGGGCCAGCCGCCTTGGCGTCATCGGGTCTGCCGTGATCCCGGCGTGCCTGCCGTCCTTCACCGCCACATCCCTGTTCGCGCTGGAGAAATCGGTGCGCGGGTCCGCCGCATTGGGCCTTGTGGGCGCGGGCGGCATCGGGGTTGACCTCAAGGTCGCTTTCGACCTTTTCAACTATGACGAGGCGCTGGCGATCATCCTGATGATGCTGGCCCTTGTCATCGCCGTCGAGCAAGGCTCGGGCTGGATTCGCAGGAAACTCATATGAATCGCATGCTGACAGATACCGCACATCTTTACTGGAATGCCGAGTGGCAGAAGGCCGACAGCTCAAGCCCCTGGGCGATGCCGGAACCCTGGGTCATTGACCACGCCAGCACCCTGCCCGAAGGCTCGCGCATCCTGGACCTTGGCGCCGGGATCGGGCGGCACGCGCTGGCCTTTGCCGAAACCGGCCACCAGGTCACCGCGCTGGACGCGTCCGAGGCGGCAACCTCGGCCATCGCCGCCGCAGCTTTTGCCCGGAACCTTACGGTGGAAACGGTGCAGGCCCCGATGACCGACCTGCCGTTTGAGCCGGCCAGCTTTGACCATGTGCTGGCCTGGAACGTGATCTACCACGGCGACGAAAGCGTCGTCCGCCGCACCATGGCCGAGGTCGCCCGCGTCCTGCGCCCCGGCGGCACGTTCCTGGCCACCATGCTGTCCGCCCGCCGCCTGCCGGTGGAACAGGCCAAGGCAAAGGGCCGCGAGATCAGCCGCAACACCTGGGTCTTCGAAGGCGAAGGCGACAAGGTCCATCCGCATTACTTCTGCACCGCGCCGGACCTTCTGTCGCTGATGTGGGGGTTCGAGGTCTTCACGCTTTTCGACCGCCCGCATGAAAAGCCGGGCTCCTGGCACTGGCACCTTCTGGCGGAACGTCTGGCATGACTGCCGAGCTGATCGAAGGTGCCCGCGTCATCCTGGATGACCGGATCGAGGTCGCATCCGTCCGCATCGAAGGCGGCCGCATCACCGGCATCGACGTGGCCCGCGACGGGGCAAGGGTCATCCCGGCCAAGGGCCGCATACTGGCCCCAGCCTTCGTCGATGTGCATGGCGACGCCTTCGAGCGGCAGCTGCAGCCGCGCCCCGGCGTCATGGTCCCGGTCGAAGCGGCCATGCTGGAAAGCGACCGGCAATTGGCGGCGAACGGCATCGCGACCGCCTATCACGCGCTGTCGCTGTCCTGGGAGCCGGGCCTTCGCTCGGTCGAGGTGGGTTGGCAGGTCGTTGCTGCGCTGGAACGGCTGTCCCCACGCCTGACCACCGACAACCGCATCCAGCTGCGCTGGGAAACCTTCTACCCCGAGGCCGAGCCGCTGATTGCCCATGTCCTGCAAAGCCACGCCCGCCCGTCGCTTGCGTTCAACGACCATACCACCTCGTCCCTCCTGCACCCCGACGTGGCGCTGCATGACCGGCCTTTCGACCATGTCGAGGACTATCCGGTGACCGACATCACCTCGGACCGGTTCCGCGACAAGATGGGCGACCGGGCCAAGCGATCGCAGATTTCGACCGATGCCTATATCGACCTTCTGTCGCGCGTCTGGTCGCGCCGCCCTGAAGTTCCGCCGCAGATCGAACGCATCGCGGCACTGGCCCGCCAGCATGGCGCCCCGATGCTGTCCCACGACGACAGCCAGGTCGAAACCCGCGACTGGTATCGCGCGATGGGGGCGACGGTCGCCGAATTCCCGATGCACGAACGCGTCTTCCTTGCCGCGCGCGAGGCGGGTGATCCAATCGTCCTCGGTGCGCCCAACGCCATGCGCGGGGGCAGCCATCTGGGCAGTCCCGGGGCCGCCGAGATGATCGCGCGGGGGCTTTGCGACATCCTCGCGTCCGACTACTTCTATCCCGCGATGCTGGGCGCGATGGTGCGGCTTCATGCCGACCGGGTTGCCCCGCTTCCCGCGCTCTGGAAGCTCGTCTCGGTGAACCCCGCCCGCGCGATGGGCCTGACCGACCGGGGCCGCATCGCCGCCGGGCAGCGCGCCGACCTTCTGCTCCTCGACTGGCCCGAGGGTCAGTGCCCTGCCCCCTTGCGCACCTGGGTCGCGGGCCGCGCAGGCTATTCCGCCCTGCCGCTGCAGCTGCAACCCGAAGTTGTCTTGTCATAAATCGCTCCATCCGCCCGCAACCGTCACACAAGCTTCATTCAGAATACGAAAACCTGTCACACCGACCCGTTACGACGTCCCGGTAATCTGGGGCGAGGGTCGGCAATGCTGGATGTGCAGGGCGTGACGCGGATGTTTGGCCAGAAGGCCGCTGTCGACAACATCAGCTTCCACGTCGACCGTCCCGCCTTTGTCGGCATCATCGGCCGTTCGGGTGCGGGCAAGTCCACCTTCCTGCGCATGATGAACCGGCTTCTCGACGCGAGTTCGGGTCAGATCCGCGTCGACGGCCGCGACGTCCTTGCGCTGAAGGGTGCCGAGGCACGGGCCTGGCAGTCGCAATGCGCGATGATCTTCCAGCAGTTCAACCTGGTGCCCCGGATGGACGTCGCCTCGAACGTCCTGCACGGCATCCTGAACCGCCGCTCCACCCTGCAGACCATGTTCAACCTCTGGCCCCGCGCCGACATCCTGAAGGCGCTGGAAATCCTTGATCGCCTTGGGATCAGCGAACAGGCCACCAAGCGCGCCGAAGCCCTGTCCGGCGGCCAGCAGCAGCGCGTGGCCATCGCCCGCGCCCTGATGCAGGACCCGAAGATCATCCTCGCGGACGAACCCATCGCCAGCCTCGACCCGATGAACGCGCAAGTGGTCATGGACACGCTGAAGCGGATCAACGTGGAAGACGGCCGCATGGTCATCGCGAACCTCCACACCCTCGACACCGCGCGCCGCTACTGCGACCGCGTCATCGGCATGCGCGACGGCCGCATCGTCTTTGACGGCACGCCCGAGCAGCTGTCGACCGGCGTGGCCCGCGACATCTACGGCGCCGACGACAGCTTCAACGAGGCCGCCACCTCGACCTCGATCCCCACCGACACCACAGCCGACCGCGCCTTCGCGGACGTCCTGCTGTCGTGACCCCCGGCCTTCGGGCCTCAACCTTCATGGAGCACCCATGCAAAAGCTGCTGACTGCAACCGCACTCGTCTCGATGCTGGCCACCTCGGCCTTCGCGCAAGAGATCAAGGAATTCAACATCGGCATCCTCGGCGGCGAAAACGCCCAGGACCGCCTGACCTCGAACGAATGCTTCCGCGCCAAGATCGAGGCCGAGCTTGGCGTTCCGGTCAAGCTGTTCACCCCGGCTGACTATGACGGCGTGATCCAGGGCCTGCTGGGCGGCACGCTCGACTACGCCTGGCTGGGTGCTTCGTCCTATGCCAAGATCTACCTGACCGACCCGGAAGCGGTCGAAGTCAAGCTGACCAAGCAGAACCTCGACGGCTCGACCGGCTACTACTCGATCGGCTTCACCCGCAAGGACACCGGCATCACCTCGATGGACGACGCCAAGGGCAAGGTCTTCGCCTTTGCCGAGCCGAACTCGACCTCCGGTTACCTCGTCCCCGGCGCGGAACTGACCGCCAAGTACGGCAAGCTGGAAGATTACTTCGCCGAAGTGAAGATGTCGGGCGGCCATGAGCAGACCATCGTCGGCGTCGCCAACGGCGACTTCGACGCGGGCGTGTCGTGGGCCGACGGCCTCGGCAACTGGGAAGACGGTTACAACTCGGGCGCGTTCCGCAAGGCGGCCGACGCGGGCCTGATCGACATGAACAACCTCGTCGAAATCTGGCGCTCGGCCCTGATCCCGGAAGGCCCGATGGTCGTCCGCAAGGCCCTGCCGCAGGACGTCAAGGACAAGGTGACCGCGCTCACCGCCGATCTTTGGGAAACCGACAAGGAATGCGCCTACGGCGTGGCCGCTGGCGATGCCAAGGACTTCATTCCGGTCGAGCCGGCCGCCTATGACGGCATCCTGGCTGCCCGCAAGCTGCAGGAAGGCATGTAAGCCCACCTGACCGGCCGGACCCCGCGCTCCCCGGGGTCCGGCCTTTTCCTTTCCGGATGATCCCATGGTCGATGTAGCCTTTGGCCCCGAACCGGGTCAGCGCCCCAACCTTGCCAACCCGCCCGAGGCCTACCTCGACATGGTGCGGCGCAAGCGGATGTATGGCGGCATCCTGATCGTCATCTTTGTGGCCCTGATGGCCTCGGGCTGGAACCTTGCCGAAGAACGCAACGCCGGCGGCTTCCTGGACGGCCTGCCGAACATCTTCGCCTTCCCGTCGGAAGTCTTTTCCGAAGCCTGGGAAAAGCGCGCGCTCTTGCCCGGCATCTTCTGGGATCACATCCCTGCCCTGATCGAGACGCTGAACATCGCCGCCGTCGCCACGCTGATCGGCGCGCTGGCCGCGATGTCGCTGTCGCTTCTCGCGACCCGAGGCCTTGCCCGCTGGCCGCGCCTGATCCCCGTCTTCCGCCGCACGATGGATGCCCTGCGCGCGATCCCCGAAATCGTCATCGCGCTGATGCTGATCTACATCCTCGGCGGCGGCCCGGTCCCCGCCGTGATCGCCATCGCGCTGCACACGGGCGGCGCCTTGGGCAAGCTTTTCTCCGAAGTCGCCGAAAACGCCGACCTGAAACCCATCGAGGGCCTGCAATCCGTCGGTGCCACCTGGGGCCAGCGGATGTGGCTGGGCGTCATCCCCCAGGTCGCGCCGAACTGGCTGTCCTACGCGCTTCTCCGGTTCGAGATCAACGTGCGGGCAAGCGCCATCCTCGGCTTCGTCGGCGAAGGCGGCATCGGCCATGACCTGAAGCTTGCGATGCAATGGGGCCAGGGCCGCTATGATGAAGTCGTGGCCATCTTCGCGCTTCTGTTCGTGACCATCGTGGTGATCGACCAGATCTCCGACCGCTACCGCGAGAAACTGGTGAAGGGGACCTGACATGACCGCGACCGCCCTTTCCCCCAGCCTCTCCGACACCGTCACCGCAGGCTTCGCCCGCAAGCGCCGCATCGCTTTTGGGATCCCGATCGCGATCCTGGCCTATCTCGTCTACGCCGCGATCAGCTTTGACATCGCCGGTCTCGTGCAGCGTGCCCGCTTCGACAATGCCGCGATCCTCCTGTCCGACTTCTGGTCGCACAAGACCCATGTCACCCGCGACAACCGCACCGACGCCGTGACCGTCGCCATCGAGGGCGAGGCCAAGGGCACCTACCCCGAAGGCATGCTGCCCGACTGGGTCACCATCGCCGGACCGGTCACCACCATCGACCTTGGGCGCGGCCATATCGTCACCTACGACGATCAGGGCGCGCGCTATGTGGTCCCCGGTTACGGCACCATCGACATCCGCCCGGTGGCCGGCAAGCCCGTCGTCACCGCCCCCGAGCCGATCCCGGACTGGATTTCCGTGGCCGAAAACAAGGTCTCTGTCACCACCGATGCCGGGCGCTTCAGCTATTCCCGCTCGAAGGTCGAGACCTTCAAGTATGAACCAGGATGGGAGCTGTGGTTCTTCACCCTCGACAGCCCGTTCTACGGCAAGGGCTTCGGAGAACTGTTCACCCTTGCCACGACGGCTGACCGGATCGACCCAGCGCGATCGAACTTCGGCTACATGGTCAGCGAATTCTGGACCAACAAGATGTGGCGGCACGGCGATGTGGCCTGGGCGATCTTCGAGACGATCCTGATGGCCTTCCTCGGCACCATGACCGCAGCGCTGGTCGCCCTGCCCCTGGGTTTCCTCGCCGCGCGGAACTTCATGCCGCTCGGCCCCCTGCGCTTTGCCGTCCGCCGGGTCTTCGACTTCATCCGCGGCGTCGACGGATTGATCTGGACCATCATCCTGAGCCGCGCCTTCGGACCGGGTCCGATGACCGGCGCCATCGCCATCGCGATCACCGACGCGGGCACTTTCGGCAAGACCTTCTCGGAGGCGCTGGAGAACATCGACGAGAAACAGGTCGAAGGCATCCAGTCGACCGGCGCGAACAGCCTCCAGCGCGCCCGCTTTGGCGTGATCCCGCAGATCACCCCCGTGCTGCTGTCACAGGTGCTCTACTACCTTGAATCCAACACCCGCAGCGCCACGGTCATCGGTGCCATCGTCGGCGGCGGGATCGGTCTTCTGCTGACCCAGGCGATCATCACCCAGAAGGACTGGGAGGAAGTGGCCTACTACATGGTCCTGATCGTGCTGATGGTCATGCTGATGGACAGCCTCTCCGGCTGGCTGCGCCGCAGGCTGATCAAGGGCGACTGATGCCGAAGCTTTCCCCGAATAAGCCCTTCGTCCACCCCGGCTGCCAGATCGTCAATTCCACCTTCGGCCGCTATTGCGAAGTTGGCGAAGGCAGCCGCGTCCTGAACTCGACCTTTCAGGACTACGCCTATTGCGACCGGCTTTCCGACATCGCCAACACCACGGTGGGCAAGTTCGCCAACATCGCCGCGATGACGCGCATCGGTCCCACGGACCACCCGATGGACCACGCGAGCCTCCACCATTTCCTCTACCGGTCGGCCTACTACTGGGACGACGTGGCCGACGACGCTGACTTCATGGCCCACCGCGCCAGCCGCCGGACGGTGATCGGCCCGGACACCTGGCTGGGTCACGGCGTCATCGTGAAGCCCGAAGTCACCATCGGTGCCGGGGCCGTCATCGCCTCGGGCGCCGTTGTCACCAAGGACGTGCCGCCCTACATGATTGTTGCAGGACTACCCGCCCAGCCGCTCCGCCCCCGCTTCGCCCCCGGCATCGCCGACCGTCTGATGGCGCTGGCCTGGTGGGACTGGGACCACGACCGCCTTCGCGCCGCGCTGATGGATTTCCGGTCGCTGAAGGCCGAGGCGTTCCTGGAGAAGTATCACGGCTGATCGGCGACCGTCAGCGTGACCCGTTCGCCCGCAAACCAGGTTGTCCCCAATTCCACGGGCACACCCTTGGGATCGACGTTCACCGCCTCGGTCCGCATCACCGGCGCGCCCGAGCGCACACCCAGGGCCAGCGCCAGCACCGGGTCGGCCAGCTGCGCCGTCAGCCGCGTCTCGGCGCGCGTGTAGTCCGTCAGCCCAAGGCTTGCCAGCGCCTGGGTGATCGATCCCGTCTCCTGAACCTTCTCCAAGAGCCCCGGGAACCGCGCCGCCGGGAAGATCGACCGGAAGGCCGCAATGGGCTGGCCGTCCGCCAGCGACACGCCCTCGACGACCAGGACCGGGTCCCCCGCCTTGAGCCGCAAGCCCCGCGCCTCGACCGCGTCGCTGGCCCGCGTTTCGCTCCGACTGATCCGGCGCGAGGGCGTCTGCCCGGCCGCCAGCACGTTCTGGTGGAATCGCACCCTACGGCCCAACGGATAATCCGTCGGCCGCAGCGCCACGAAGACCCCCGCCCCCTGCCGGGAATGCACCACGCCCCGCTCGGCCAGTGCGCTCAGCGCATGGCGCACCGTGTGGCGGTTCACCCCGAACCGCGCCGCCAGCGCCGCCTCGGTCGGCAGCCGGTCGCCCGGATGGTAATGGCCCGCGGCGATTTCCTCTCTCAGACTGGCAGCAATCGCCGCCCAGATCGCCTGTTTTGCCAACCGTTTCTCCTGTCACGAAAAATTCACAACTCTCCGGTTGGCCCATAGCCCCCCGTCGCGTATTATTTGTATAGTTGTCTAGTATGCTAGACAAGCCCCTTAACCTGTCGAGATGCAGATGACCGACACTTCCCCCCCGGTCCGCAAGTCCTGGATGGCCACGCTGGCAAAGGCGCCTCCGGCCCGGCTGGCGGCCCTGTTCCCCGACCTGCCGCCCCATCACGTCCTGCGCCAGCCCGAGATCGGCGCGGTGATGGTGCGGGGCCGGGTCGGTGGCACCGGGGCGGCGTTCAACCTGGGCGAAATGACGGTGACTCGCGCCTCGGTCCGGCTGGAGACAGGCGAGGTCGGCCATGCCTGGGTGCAGGGCCGCGACAAGGCCCACGCACTGCGGGCGGCGGCAGTGGATGCGCTGATGCAGACCGGGGCGGCGGGTGACGTGACCGCCAGTGTCCTCGCCCCCCTGCAGGCCGAGGCCGACACCGCCCGCGCCGCCCGCGCCGCCAAGGCTGCGGCCACCAAGGTCGACTTCTTCACCATGGTCCGGGGAGAGGATAAATGACCCTCGCCGCTGATGCCCTCGAAGGCGGCTTCACCGAAGCCCCCATCCAGTCCGCCCGCGCCTTCCGCGAGATCCTTGAGGCAATGGCCCGCCCCGGCACCATCCGCCGTGTCCAGGGCGCCCGGCCACCCGAGCCCCTGTCCATCGCCGCAGGCACCGCGCTCCTCGTCCTGACCGACCCGACCACACGCCTGCACCTTGCGGGCCGCGCCGACTGCGCCCCCGTCCGCGACTGGGTCGCCTTCCACATCGGAGCACCGCTGGTTGCCGCCGAGGAGGCGGACTTTGCCGTCGGCACCTGGGACGCGCTGCAGCCCGTCTCCCGCTTCAGGATCGGCCAGCCCGACTACCCCGATCGCTCCGCCACGCTGATCGTCGAGGTTGACCGGCTGGTGAACCATGGCCCCGCCCTGACCGGCCCGGGGATCGAAACCGCGACCTGGCTGAACCTGCCCGAAACCGCCGCCTTCCGCGCCAACCGGGCGCTGTTCCCGCTGGGCTTCGACACGCTTTTCACCGCCGGCGACCGCATCGCCGGTCTGCCCCGGTCCACTCGCGTGGAGGCGATCTGATGTATGTGGCCGTGAAGGGTGGCGAACGCGCCATCGACAATGCGCACCAGTGGCTGGCCGAGGAACGCCGGGGCGACCCGTCGGTTCCGGAACTCACCATCCCGCAAATCCGCGAACAGATGGCGCTGGCCGTCAACCGCGTGATGGCCGAAGGCTCGCTTTACGACCCCGACCTGGCCGCCCTGGCGATCAAGCAGGCGCGCGGCGATCTGATCGAGGCGGTCTTCCTGATCCGCGCCTACCGCACGACCCTGCCCCGCCTTGCCGGGTCACGCCCCGTGGATACCGGCGCAATGGCGGTGGACCGGCGCATTAGCGCGACCTTCAAGGACCTTCCCGGCGGCCAGGTGCTGGGGCCGACCTTCGACTATACCCACCGCCTCCTGGACTTCACGCTTATGGCCGAGGGCGAGCCCCCCACCCCCATCCCCTCCCCACCGGGGGGAGGGGAGGCTCCCGGCCCAACCATCGCGCACCAAGCCATGACCGAAGCGCCTCCCTCCCCCCGCGTGGGGGAGGGATGGGGTGGGGGGGCTCCCCGCGTCCCCCATGTCACCAGCTTCCTCAACCGCGACGGCCTAATCGAAACCGCCGATGCCAGCGACCAGACGCCCCCCGACCTGACCCGCGAGCCGATGGAGCTTCCCGCCGACCGCACCCTCCGCCTGCAAGCCCTGACCCGGGGCGACGAAGGCTTTGTCCTCTCCATGGCCTATTCCACCCAGCGCGGCTACGGCCGGACCCACGCCTTCGTGGGCGAGCTTCGCATCGGCACTGTCGCCGTGGAAGTCGACATCCCGGAACTCGGCTTCGCAGTCGAGATCGGAGAGATCGAGCTGACCGAATGCGAGACCGTGAACCAGTTCAAGGGCAGCCGCACCGAACCCCCGCAGTTCACCCGCGGCTACGGCCTCGTCATGGGCCAGTCCGAACGCAAGGCAATCGCCATGTCCCTCGTCGACCGCAGCTTGCGCTGGCAGGAACTGGGCGAGGACTTCACCGGCGCCCCCGCGCAGGATGAGGAATTCGTCCTGATGCACTGCGACAACATCCAGGCGACCGGGTTCCTCGAACACATCAAGCTGCCGCACTACGTCGACTTCCAGGCCGAACTGGAGCTGGTCCGGAAACTGCGCGCTGAAGCGATGGCACTGCAGGAGGCTGCGGAATGACCGAACACCTTGAAGCCGGGGCCTACAACTTCGCCTACCTTGACGAACAGACCAAGCGGATGATCCGCCGTGCGATCCTGAAGGGCATCGCGGTCCCCGGCTATCAGGTCCCCTTCGCCAGCCGCGAGATGCCGATGCCTTACGGCTGGGGCACCGGCGGGGTGCAGGTGACCGCAGCCTGCCTGACCCCCGAGGACCGGCTGAAGGTCATCGACCAAGGCGCCGATGATACCACGAACGCCGTCTCGATCCGCCGCTTCTTCCAGCGCACTGCCGGGGTGGCCACGACCGAAGCCACCACCGAAGCCACCGTCATCCAGACCCGCCATCGCATCCCCGAGACGCCGCTCAAGGCGGGACAGATCCTCGTCTACCAGGTCCCGATCCCCGAACCCCTGCGCTTTCTGGAACCGCGCGAGACCGAGACGCGGAAGATGCATGAACTGGAGGAATACGGCCTGATGCACGTCAAGCTGTACGAAGACATCGCGCGGCACGGCCAGATCGCGACCTCCTACGCCTATCCAGTGAAGGTCGAGGGGCGCTATGTGATGGACCCCTCGCCGATCCCCAAGTTCGACAACCCGAAACTGTCCGGCAACCCCGCGATCCAGCTGTTCGGCGCGGGCCGCGAGCAGCGGATCTACGCCCTGCCGCCCTGGACCGACGCCGTCAGCCTCGACTTTGACGACCACCCGTTCGAGACCTCCAAGGCTCCGCACGACTGCGACCTCTGCGGTGCCAGGGACAGTTATCTGGACGAGGTCATCACCGACGACCAGGGCGGGCGGATGTTCGTCTGTTCAGACACCGATTTCTGCGCCGGGCGGCGGGCCAAGGGCCATGTCGGTCGGCTGGGAGTAACCGCATGACCCTGCATACCCCTGAATTTTCGCAGAAAATTCGTACCCCCGACCAGCCGCTCCTGCAGGTCGACGGGCTGACCAAACGCTACGGCCCGCGCATCGGCTGTGCGGACGTGACGTTCGACCTTTACCCGGGCGAGGTCCTGGGCATCGTCGGCGAAAGCGGCTCGGGCAAGTCGACGCTCCTCTCCTGCCTTGCGGGCCACCAGCGCCCGGACCTTGGCCGGATCACCTATGACGGCCGCGACGTCCTGGCGATGTCGGAAACCGACCGCCGCCGCCTGGGCCGCACCGACTGGGCCTACGTCCACCAGAACCCGCGCGACGGCTTGCGGATGGGGGTCAGCGCGGGCGGCAACGTGGGCGAACGCCTGATGGCCGTCGGGGCCCGCCACTACGGCGAGATCCGGGGCAAGGCGGTCGACTGGCTCGGCCGCGTGGAAATCGCGGCAGACCGGGTGGACGACCGCCCCTCCGCGTTCTCTGGCGGGATGCAGCAACGCCTGCAGATCGCGCGGAACCTGGTGACCTCGCCCCGGCTGGTGTTCATGGACGAACCCACGGGAGGCCTTGACGTCAGCGTTCAGGCGCGCCTCCTCGACCTCCTTCGCGGGCTGGTGCGCGACCTGGGCCTGTCGGTCATCATCGTGACCCACGACCTTGCCGTCGTCCGCCTCCTCGCCCACCGGCTGATGGTGATGAAGTCGGGCCGCGTGGTGGAACAGGGCCTGACCGACCAGGTCCTCGACGACCCGCAGCACGCCTATACGCAACTCCTCGTCTCCTCGGTCCTTCAGGTGTAACCCCATGATCCGCATCGAGAACCTGTCGAAATCCTTCACCCTGCACAATCAGGGCGGCACGGTGATCCCGGTCATGGCCGGGGCTGCACTGACCGTAAGCGCCGGCGAATGCGTGGGCCTGACCGGGCAGTCGGGCGCGGGGAAATCCACGCTGATGCGCATGGTCTACGGCAACTACCTGACCGCAGGCGGCAGCCTGATGGTCGGCGACACCGACGTCGCCACGGCAGAACCCCGCGAGATCATTGCGCTGCGACGCCACACCCTGGGCTATGTCAGCCAGTTCCTCCGGGTCGTGCCCCGCGTTCCCACGCTGGACGTGGTGGCCGAGCCGCTCCTTTCCCTTGGCACCCCGGCGGATCAGGCCCGCGACCGCGCAGCCGACCTCCTCAAACGCCTCAACATCCCCGAACGGCTCTGGACCCTGTCGCCCACCACCTTCTCGGGCGGGGAACAGCAGCGCGTGAACATCGCCCGCGGTTTTGCCCATGCCTACCCCGCGCTTCTTCTGGATGAACCCACTGCCAGCCTTGACGCCGCCAACCGAGAAGTCGTGCTGACTCTCATCGAGGAAGCCAAGGCCCGCGGCGCGGCGATCCTGGGCATCTTCCACGACGAAGGCGCCCGCGCGCGGGTCTGCGACCGGCTGGTCGATGTGACCGGCTTCACCCCGAAGGCCGCCGCATGATAACGGCAATCGTCGGTCCCTCGGGCGCGGGCAAAGACACGCTGATCGCGGGGGCACTGGAGGCCAGGCCCGACCTGCACCTCGTCCGCCGGGTCATCACCCGCCCGACCGCCGCCGGGGGCGAAGACTTCGAGGGCGTCACCCCCGATGACTTCGCCCACCGCCAGGCGCGCGGCGATTTCGCCCTCACGTGGGAGGCGCATGGCCTGTCCTACGGCATCCCGAAGTCCGAAGTCACCGGCCCGCAGGACGTGATCTTCAACGGCAGCCGCGCCGCCTTGCCGCTGGCAGCCCAGGTCTTCCCCGGCCTCCGCGTGGTCCTGGTCACCGCGCCCGACATCGTGCTTGCGGCTCGCCTTGCGGCCCGGGGACGCGAAACACCCGAGGACATCCGCGCCCGCCTGTCGCGCGCGCCGTTCCAGATGCCCGAGGGGATCGCCTTTCAGACGGTGGTGAACGACGCCTCGCCCGAAGTGGGCATCGCGCGGCTTCTGGCCGTGCTGGACCCGGTCAGGGCATAGCGGTGCAGAAGATGGAACAGGCCCGACCGATCCTCGCCGAACAGGCACAGGTCCTCGATCACGAAGGGGCGCGGCTGGACCGGGGCGAAATGCGCCTCCAGCGCCGCGCGCACGGGTTCGGGGTCGTCAAGCCGGTCAGTCAGCGTCAGGTGAAAGCGGAACTCTTCCATCACATGCGGATAGCCCCAGCGGGCCAGCAACTCACGCTGGCGGGTGGTCAGCCGGTCGGGGCGACGACGGGCGATCTCGGCCTCGGTCAGGGGCGCGCGCAGGTCATTCGTCCCCTCGACCACCGCCGCCGCAAGGTCCAGCAGGGCCGCCTCGCAGCCAAGCGGGGTCAGTGCCACGAAGCCGTGCAGCGTCTCGACCCGCAGGCCCTCGCAAGTCACGGGCGCAAGCCCCTCGGCCAGCCCGGCCACACAGTCGCGCAGCTCGGCCTCGGCCAGACCCTCGCGCAACCGGAACGGCGCGCGGATCGTGCCGTGAAAGCCATAGCGCCGAGGATCGACCGTGATCGCCTGCGGATCACCGGCGCCTGTCAGCATGGGCTGCGGCAAGACCGCGCCGGTCATCGTATCGCGACCCAGCCATTCCGCCGCGCGTTCGGCAAAACCGCCCGGACGCGGGGCATAGTAGACGGCATAGCGCTGCATCTGATCCATGGCGGGCGGGGTAGCCGGGATTTGTCACACCGATGTGACGGGTCCATGTCACCAGACGCCACCACGCCGCCGACTGCAAGAGTGAGACCGACATGACACGCGAAACGATCCTGGCCAACGCCACCCTGGTCCTGCCGGACGAGACCCTGCGCGGGCAGGTGCGGATCGTCGATGGCCGCATCGCCGACATCGCACCCGGCGCGGACGTGCCCAATGGGGCCGAGGACTGCGGTGGCGACATGGTCATGCCCGGCCTGATCGAGCTGCACACCGACAACCTGGAACGCCACATCGAGCCGCGCCCCAAGGTCGACTGGCCGCATTCCGCCGCGATCATCGCGCATGACGCCGAACTCGCGTCGGTCGGCATCACCACCGTCTTCGACGCGCTGCGGGTGGGGTCGGTCGTGTCGAACGCCAAGGCGAACTACGGCGAATATGCCCGGGCGCTGGCCGATGAAATCCTGGGCCTCCGGACCGAGGGCGCGCTGAAGATCAGCCATTTCCTGCACCTGCGGGCCGAGGTCTGTTCCGAAACCCTGGTCGCGGAACTGGACAAGTTCGGCCCGGACGACCGCATCGGCATCGTCAGCCTGATGGACCACACCCCCGGTGCGCGGCAGTTCCGCGACATCTCCAAGCTCAAGGACTACTATGTCGGCAAGCACGGCATTTCGGACGCGGACTGGGAGGCGCATCTCGCCCACCAGCACGGGTTGAAGGATCGCTTTGGCGATCTCCACGAGGCCGCCGCCGTCGCCGCCGCCCGCCGCTATGGCGCGGTGCTGGCCAGCCACGACGACACCGACGTGGGCCACGTCGCGCGGTCGGCCGAACATGGCGCGCATTTCGCCGAATTCCCCACCACGGTTGAGGCCGCCCAGGCCTGCAAGGACCATGCGATCAAGGTGATGATGGGCGCGCCGAACCTGATCCGGGGCGGCAGCCATTCCGGCAATGTCGCGGCCGAGGAGCTGGCGAAGGCCGACCTTCTCGACATCGTCTCGTCTGACTATGTGCCCTCCTCGCTCCTTTCGGCGGCGCTGATGCTGGGCGATCTCTGGGGCGATACGGCGCGGGGCGTTGCCACCGTGACCTTGGCGCCCGCCGATGCCGTGGGGCTGTCGGACCGGGGCCGCATCGCGGTGGGCGCGCGGGCCGATCTGGCGCGTGTCTCGCGCATCGGCGCGGCGGGGGCCGTGCGCGGCCTCTGGGTCCAGGGCCGCCGGGTGGGCTGACGATCCGGCCCTTCTCCCCGGCGCGAGCCACGGGTAACATCCCCCCGTCGCCATCAAAGGGGAAAGCCCGTGCCGCAGCCGCCCGTGGTACTTGTCGTCGGGTCCTTGCACCATGACATCATGGTGGAAACCGACCACCTGCCCCGTGCGGACGAAACCGCCGTGGGTCACCGCTGGTACCCGAAGTTCGGCGGCAAGGGCGGCAATCAGGCCGTCGCCGCCGGGGCTGCCGGGGCGCGGGCTCGGATGCTGGGCGCGGTGGGCCGGGACGGGTTCGGCACCTTCCTTCTCGATGCGCTCGACCGGGGCCGCGTCGACCGCCGTTTTGTCCGTGAGACCCCCGGCACCGGCTCGGGGATGAGCGTGGCGATCCAGGACGCACAGGGCGACTATGCCGCGACCATCGTCTCTGGCGCAAACCTCCTGATCGACCCGCGCGACCTGGACGATGCTGCCGTCTGGCAGGATGTCGCCGCCCTTGTCCTGCAGAACGAAATCGCCGATGCCGTGAACCTCGCTGCGGCGCGGATGGCCCGTGAGAAGGGCGTCACCGTCATCCTGAACGCCGCCCCGGCCCGAGCCCTGCCCAAGGCGCTGTCCGACGCCGTCGATGTCCTTGTGGTGAACGCCGTCGAGGCCGAGATGACCGGCGCGGCCCCCGTCACCGACCTCCCCTCGGCTCTGTTCGCTGCCACCCTGCTGACGGCACTTTGTCCCGCTGTCGTGGTCACCGCCGGATCGCACGGACTGGCGCTTGCAACCCGCGACGGGGTGCAGGCGACGCTGACCGTCCCCAAGGTCACCGCGACCAGCACCCACGGCGCGGGCGACTGCTTCACCGGCACACTCGCCGCGGCCATAGCCCTTGGCCAACCGCTGGAAGCCGCCTGCCGAACCGCCGCCGACGCCGCCACCGCCCATGTGTCGCGCAGTCTTGCCTGAGGGGCTTCACCCAAGGTTTTTCGCCAGCTAAGCTGGCAAGGTGTCGAAAAACCGCATCTCGATCAGCCCAGCGCCCAGCCAGCCCCCCGCGCCGATCACCCGCGCGACATTCGTCATCGTGCCGCGCTTCAACCTGGCCACGCTCATCACCATGATCGAACCCTTGCGCGTGGCGAACTACCTTTCACCCGAGCCGCTTTATCACTGGGACATCCTGTCGCCCGACGGCCCCGAGATCCCGGCCTCGAATGGCCTGACCATCACCGCGCAAGCCCTGGACGACCGCAACCGCCGCGGAGAGACGGTCTTCGTCCTCGCCTCCTGGGGGGCCGAGGATTACGCCAACCGCGACCTGATCGCCTGGCTCCGCCGCCAGTCACGCGACGGCGCGCGGCTTTGCGCGGTCGAGCTTGGCTGCTACCTCCTGGCAAAGGCGGGCCTCCTGACCGACCGGGCCGTCGCCACCCACTGGTCCTGGGCGCCGGGCTTTCAGGAACGCTACCCCGACGTGCCCGTTGTCGAGCAGCTCTTCACCCCGGGCGACAGCATCCTGACCTGCGCGGGCGGCATGGCGGGCGTCGACCTGATGCTGCGCCTCATCACTGACCAGCATGGCGAGGGGCTGGCGGCAGAGGTCGCCGACCAGATCATTCACCAGCCCATCCGCCCCGCCACCGCCCCGCAGCGCCGGACCCTGGGCCAGGCCACCGACGCGTTCCCGCCCATCCTGCGCCAGGCCATCGCGCTGATCGAGGCGAATATCACCGACCCCCTGCCGGTGCCCGAGATCGCCCAAACCCTCGGCGTCTCACAGCGCCAGTTGGAGCGGCTGTTCCACAAGGGCCTTGGCTGTTCGGTGGTCCAGTTCGGCACCCTCGTGCGCCTGCAACACGCCCGGGTCCTTCTGATCGCAACCAAGCTGACGGTGCGCGAGATCGCCACGGCCACCGGCTTCAACGCCCTAAGCCACTTCGCCTCGGCCTTCCGCAAATGCTTTGACCGCCGCCCCAGCGACTACCGTCAGGGCTGGGCACCCAGCGAGGCCACGCCAAGCTGGCCGGGCACGCTGGCCGCTTATATCGAGAACCTGCAGCGCCGCGCCACACAGGCCGCCGCGCAGCCCTGACGGGCCACGATCCTTCGGCGAAGGATCGACCACGATTTTTCGCCGAAAAATCGTGCCCGCCGATCAGGCAAAGGCCGGGATGACCTCCTTGCAGAACAATTCCATCGACCGCTTCTGCTCGGCCAGCCCCAGGCCCAGCGAGGCGTAGTAGATGAACTCGTCCACCCCGATCGCCTCGTATTCCTTCAGCTTGGCGATCACCTCTTCCGGCGTGCCGAACATCAGGTTCCGGCTCAGCATCTCCGGGTCGTACTCCGCCCGGTTGCCCAGCTGATCAAAGGGGATCGCCTTGGGGAAGCCGTTCTCGACATCGCCCAGGTTCTTGAACAGGTTCTCGAACTGGGAAAGCTGCCGCTGTGCCGCGCGGACCGGGACCATCCACTCGTCTTTCCGGTCGTACACCGCAGTGTGGCGCATCATCGCCATGACGGGCCGCTTCTTGCCGGGGTTGTTCGCCAGCGCCTCGGCCATCCGCGCCATGTAAAGCTCGGCCTCGGCCATGTCCCGCGTCAGCGGCCAGGACTGGATGTTGCAGCCGTGCTTGACCGCATAGTCATAGGTGATCGGCGCGCGGGCTGCGACCCAGACCGGAACCTCTTTCTGCAGCGGCTTTGGCACCGACGTCGAGGCCGGGAACGACCAATGCTCCCCCTCATGCGCATAATCGCCCTTCCACAACGTTCGGATCACCGGCAGCATCTCCTGCATGTAGCGCCAGGCGTCGGTCTGCTTCAGCCCCGGCCGCATCCGGTCGAACTCGCGCTGATATGCCCCTGATCCGATGCCGAACTCCAGCCGCCCGCCCGAGATCAGGTCGACGAACGCCGCCTCCCCCGCCGCCTTGATCGGATGCCAGTAGGGCGCCGCGATCACCGCCGTCCCCAGGCGGATGTCGCTCGTATGCTCCGCCCACCAGGTCAGGATCGAAAACGGGTTCGGCGCGATGGTCATCTCCAGCGCGTGATGCTCCGCCGCCCAGGCGATGCGGAAGCCGCCCGCGTCGGCCATCTGCACCATCTCCAGCGTATGGCGGGCGACCTCCTTCATGTCCAAGGAGCCGTCGATCCGCTCCATGTTGATAGCGAGGTGGAACTTCATATCGTATCTCCTTGAAATCTCAGCGCATCACGAAGGGGTTGGCGATGGGCTCGGATGAGGTGTTGACCCAGATCGTCTTGGGCCGCGTGTAGTCGAGCATCGCCTGGAACCCGCTTTCGCGCCCGTAGCCCGATCCCTTGACGCCCCCGAAGGCCGCGATCGGCGACACCGCGCGGTAGGTGTTGACCCAGACAATCCCCGCCCGGATCGCCTTCGCCACCCGCATCTGCCGCGCCCCGTCGCGCGTGAAGACACCCGCAGCAAGGCCATGCACCGACCGGTTCGCCAAAGCGACCGCCTCCGCCTCGTCCTTGAACCGCAGGACGGACAGGACCGGCCCGAACAGCTCGGTATCCACGATGGTCAGGTCCGGCGAGGGACAGTCGATGACGGTCGGCTCAAAATAGGTCCCCCCCAGCGCGGGCTGCTTGCCCCCCGTCAGGACCTTCCCGCCTTCCTTAACGGCCAAAGCCAACTGAGCCTCGATGTGCTTCACCTGAGCATCCGTGCACAAAGGCCCCATCTGCGTCTCCTCCGCCAACGGGTCGCCAATCCGGATCGCCCGCGCCGCCGCCACCAGCCGTGCCAGGAATTCCTCCGCCACGCTCTCCTGCACGATCAGCCGAGACCCCGCCACGCAGCTCTGCCCCGTCGCCCCGAAGATCCCCGCCATGCAGCCGTTCACCGCACTCTCAAGGTCCGCATCCTCGAACACCACGAAGGGCGACTTCCCCCCCAATTCCAGCGACACCTCCGCGAAATTCTCGGCCGAGTTCCGCACAACATGCCGCGCCGTCTGCGGGCCCCCGGTAAACGACACCCGCGCGACAAGGGGATGCGAGGTCAGCACCCGCCCCACCTCGCCATGCCCCGAAATGATGTTCACCACACCCGCCGGAAACCCCGCCGCCTCGATCAGCTTCCCGAACTCCAGCATCGGCACCGAGGCGTGCTCGCTGACCTTCAGCACCACCGTATTCCCCGCCGCCAAGGCCGGCCCCAGCTTCACCGCCGACAGGAACAGCTGCGAGTTCCACGGCACCACCGCCGCAACCACCCCCAGCGGTTCCCGGTTGGTGAAGACCAGCATGTCCGGCTTGTCGATCGGCAGCACCTCACCCGAGATCTTGTCCGCCGCCCCGGCGTAGAAGTGGAAGAACTCCGCGATGTACTTGGCCTGCCAGCGCGTCTCCTTCAGCATCTTGCCGGTGTCCAGCGTCTCCGCCCGCCCCAGCTCCTCCGACGCCTCCGCCAGCAAATCCCCGAGCTTCCGCAAGCACTTGCCCCGCGCCGAGGGCGTCATCCGCCCCCACTCGCCGCCCAAAGCCCTGTCCGCCGCCCGCACCGCCCGGTCCACGTCCGAGGCCGTCGCCTCCGGCACCTCGGCCCAGACCGCACCCGTCACCGGCGAGACCGACGGGAACACGCCCCCATCCGAGGCGCCCACCCACTCCCCGTCGATCAGCATCTGGCAGCGCTTCACCTCGGCCATCGCACCCTCCCGGCTTTCCCCGTTGATGCCGCGACGACAGGCCGCACGTTTGCGATTTTCCGCCACCGCCTGACGAAAATTCGCAATCCGCCGCTGCGACGATCTGGCACATCGGAGCACATGAAACGCAGCAAGCAGATCATCGGTGGACCCTTGGTCATCAACGGACGGACGCTTTCCCTCTCGAAAGCCGTCCGCGCCGGCGATTTCGTCTTCCTCACCGGGCAGGTCCCGATGCTCGACGGCCAGGTCCTGACCACCGGCACGATTGAGGACCAGACCCGCGCCTGCCTGGACCGGATCACCGAGACCCTGGCTCAGGCTGGCTGCACCCGCGACGATGTCGTCAAAGCGATGGTCTGGCTGAAGGACCGCGCCGATTTCCCCGGCTTCAACGCGGTCTACGGCGAGTACTTCCCGACCAATCCCCCGGCCCGCTCCGCCCTCGTCTCCGACTTCCTCGTCGACATCCGCGTGGAAATCGAGGTCATCGCCTGGAACCCGCAATGATCCACAACGGCACCACCTACGACCTGACCGGCCCCGAGGACGCCCCCGTCGTCGCCCTGATCCACGGCCTCGGCCTGACCCGCGCCGTCTGGCAGTGGCTGCTCCCCGACCTCACGAAATTCCGCGTCCTGACCTACGACCTGATCGGCCACGGCGAAACAACCCCGCCCGAAGGCGACCCGACCCTCAAGGACCTGTCGGACCAACTCACCACCCTCCTCGACCACCTCGGCATCGAAAAGGCCGCCATCGTCGGCTTCTCCCTCGGCGGCATGGTCGCCCGCCGCTTCGCTCAAGGTCACCGCGACCGCACCACGGCGCTGGTCATCCTCCACTCCGCCCACAAGCGCACCGAAAAACAGCAGGGCGCGATCCTTTTCCGCGTCGACCAGGCCCGCGACCATGGCCCCGAAGCCACCGTCGAACTGGCGCTGCAACGCTGGTACACCGAGGCCGCCCAGGCCACCCGCCCCGACCTGATCGACCTGACCCGCCGCTGGGTCCTGTCGAACAAGCGCGAGATTTACGTCAAGCTCTACCGCATCCTCGCAAACGGAGTGGACGAGATCGTGGCCCCCCAACCGCCCCTCACCGTCCCGACCCTGGTCCTGACGGGCGACGAAGACACCGGCAACGGCCCCGAGATGAGCATGGCCATCGCCGAGGACATCCCCCGCGCCCGACTCGTCATCCTGAAGGGCCTCCGCCACATGGCGCTGGCCGAAAACCCCCAGGCCGTGAACCGCCCCGTGGTAGATTTCCTGAACGAGGTGCTACGATGACCGACCCACGCGCCTTGCGCAACGCTTTCGGCGCCTTCGCGACCGGCGTCACCGTCGTCACCACGCGCCAGCCCGACGGTACTCCCCGGGGCTTCACCGCGAACAGCTTCACCTCCGTCTCCTTGGACCCGCCCCTCCTCCTCGTCTGCCTCGCCAAGACCGCCCACTCCGCCGAGACCTTCGCGAACGCCCCCCATTTCGCCGTCAACATCCTGGCCGAGGATCAGAAGGCGGTCTCCGGCCTCTTCGCCTCGCGCGCGCCCGACAAGTTCGCCCAATGCGCCTGGACCCCCGGCCCCGCCCAAATGCCCCTGATCGACGGCGCGCTCGCCCAGTTCACCTGCGCCAACCACCAGCTTGTCGACGCGGGCGACCACCTGATCCTGATCGGCCGGATCGAGGCCTTCACCACCGCCGAAGGCCAGCCGCTCGGCTACTTCCGCGGCAATTACTTCTCCATCGGCATCGAGAAGGACCTCGCCGAAGCCGCTGCATCCGCCAAGGGTAGCCGGTTGGGCGCGGTCCTGGCCTGCGACGGCGGAGTGCTTCTAAAGGACGACGGCCAACTCCGCCTGCCCCTCGCCCCAGAGCCGACCCTCGACAGCCTGACCACCAGCCTCACCGCAAAAGGCCTGACCCCGCAAATCGACTTCGTCTACGCCACCTTCGACGACCGCACCACCGGCGGCCATGCCGTCTACTACCATGGCACCGTCACCGGCCCCCAGCCCCAGGGCTACCGCATCCTGCCCTTGGCCGATCTCGCCACCGCGCCGCTGACAAACCCCGCCGAAGCCGCCATGCTGGCCCGCTACGCGCAGGACTTCCGCAACGGCAGCTTCTCGATCTACCACGGCACCGAAACCACGGGCCAAACCCGCCAGCTCGGCGCTTGATAAGGAACCCAAAGATGTCCCTCCCCGAACTCCGCAAACTGGTCACCTATGACGAGGACACCGTCACCGACGGCGGCCGCCCCTGCTCGCCCCCCCTGCGGATGATCGCCGTCGCCGCCGTGGTGACGAACCCCTGGTATGGCCGCGGCTTCGTGGAAGACCTCTCGCCCGAGATCAAGCGCATGGGCCCGGCCTTGGGCAAGCTCCTGACCGACCGCCTGATCCGCCTGGCCGGGTCTGGGGACGCCATCGAGGCCTACGGCAAGGCCGCCCTCTGCGGCACCTCCTGCGAGCTGGAGCATTGCTCCGCCCTGATCCACACCCTCCGCTTCGGCAACTTCTTCCGCGAGGCGGTGGGGGCCAAGACCTACCTCGGCTTCACCAACTCCCGCGGCCCCGCAAACACCCAGATCCAGATCCCCCTGATGGACAAGCACGACGCCGGCCGCAGGTCACACTACCTGACCGTCCAGTTCTCGATCCCCGACGCCCCCGGCCATGACGAGCTGGTGATCGCTCTGGGCGCAAGCCTCGGGGGCCGCCCCCACCACCGCATCGGCGACCGCTACCAGGACCTGAAGGACATGGGTGGAGAGGTCGACAATCCGGCAGGGGTCTAGGCGGACGTCATTTGCGACGGTCCCGCCTGACAAGGTCGTGGCACCAACCGGCTAAACCTTGTCTAAAATTGTCTTTCTCTTCTGCAAATATCCCACGGGGGTCCGGGGGTGTGAAACC
>OFDC01000361.1_pt1 | contig 37104 bp, 37 predicted proteins | sample 1520941 | NCBI WGS metagenome assembly OFDC01 (sample SAMEA94258168, study PRJEB24077) | hot springs metagenome | biome: Aquatic biome; feature: Water | place: India | collected 2012-12-06 | depth 5 m | reverse complement strand
TCGGCGCAGACGAAGCCGCACCGCCCGGCCACGCAGCTCGCCGCGGCGGCGTTGGCGCCGACCTCGCAGCGGTTGTTGCACGCGCCGCAGTGCGCGGGGTCGGCGCGGGTGTTGACCTCGCAGCCGTTGCTGGTGGCGCCGTCGCAGTTCGCGTAGGGCTCGTTGCACGCCCCCATCGCGCAGGTGCCGAACTCGCAGCGCGGGGCGGCGTTGCGAAAGCTGCAGCCGCGGCCGCACATGGCGCAGTGCGCGGGGTCTTGCGTGATGTCGTGGCAGGTGCCGCCGCAGCAGGTCTGCCCCGAGGGGCAGCCGCGGGCGTTGTTGCAGCCGGGCACGCAGGCGCCGAGGGAGCAGAGGGTGTTCGCGGGGCACTGCCCGTCGTCGCTGCACTCCACGCAGGTGTGCCGGGCCGTGTCGCAGCGGCGCGCGCCGCCGTCGGACTCACACCCCTCATCGCTGCGGCAGCCGGGCACGCACAGGTTCGTTTCGGCGTCGCAGTGCTGCGAGGGGGCGCAGCGGTCGTTGGCGGGGGTGCAGGCGACGCAGCGTCCCGAGGCGGTGTCGCACACGCGCAGGCCGAGCTCGTTGCCCGCGCAGTCGTTGTCGCCCGTGCAGCGCGGGGGCGGGACGTCGGCGGGCGGCACGTCGCGCACCGGCACATCCGCCGCCGCGTCGATGGCGGGGGCGTCGATCGTGGGCACGTCCGGGGTGACGCCGGTGTCGGTGCCGCCGACGACGGACTGGTTCTCGGCGCAGGCCGCGAGCGACAGCAGGACCGCGAGGCGAATCGCGTGCTTCATCTGGGGGATTGGCGCGTGCAGGGGACGTGGCTGTCAAGCACGGCCCTGGGGTCGGCCGTGTACCGAGGCCGCACCCGTGGCGGTGCCTCGGCGCGCTTCGAACGGGGGGCGCTCAGGGCACCGTGAGCGACAGGTGGTACCGCAGCCCGCCGATGCCCGTCACCACCACCATCACCCGTTCGCCGGCCTGGAGCGCGCGGGTGATCGCTGCGTGCGTTGTTCCCGTGTCTGACACCGTCGGCGCGCAGGCGAGCTCGGCGTCGAGCGCGGGGCCGCCGCAGAACGCCCGCAGCGCGAGGGCGTAGCGCGACCCGCCGCTGAAGACCTCGAGCGCGACGCGATAGGTGCCCGTGCGCGGGGCGACCAGCTCGTACTCGAAGCCCACGCGGTCGAAGCCCACGCGGTCGGTGCCTTCCAGGCAGCTCACCCGCGGCGTGGACCACGTGGAGGACGCGCCGTCGACGGTGTAGGTCCCGGCGGCCGCGGGGGGCGCCCAACGGGTGGCGCTCCAGTAGCGCGGGCAGGCGGGCTCGTAGGTCTGACACCGTCCGTCGCGCTCGCCCACAAGGGGGAGACAGTACGCGGCGGCACGTTCGCACCGTCGTCGCGCGGTGCTCGCCGGGTCACAGGCCTCGCCCGGGGCGAGGGTCACCGACGTCGTCGGCGTCACCTCCAGAAACGCGCTCCACAGCCCGAACGCGTCGCCCACCCGCACGCGAACGCGGCGCGTGCCGTCGGGCACGCCGCGCTCGTCGAGGACGAAGGTGCCGTCCACTCCTGGCCGCACGTTGCGCCACGCGGAGTAGGGCTGAAAGCTCTCACCCGGGAGCGAGCGCCCCTCGGCGTCGAGGAAGTAGACCTCGGCGTGGCTGATGTCGTGGTCGGGGTCGTGGGCGTCGAGGTCGAGCGAGAGCACGCGCTCCAGCGGGTCGTGCCACGCCGCGAGGCGGGTCAGGGTCGGGGCGCTCGCGTCCTGCTCGCGTCGGGGAACGCACCCGTAGGGTAGAGGCGTGCCCGCCGATGTGATCGACGCCCAACCACGCCCCGCCCTCTCGTGGGCCCTTCTCCCCGCCGTGCTGCTCTCCGGCTCGGCCCCGCTGCTGTTTGCGCTGCGCGGTACGTCACTGCCGGTGACGATCGCGGGTTACACCCTGCTCGTCGTCGCGCTCGTGATCGCGTGGATGCTTGACCGCCGCGGCCGTACCGAGGGACTGTTTCGCGACCTCATCCTCATCGCCATCGGCATGGTCATCGTGTCGACCATCTCGGTGAAGGCGGACATCGGCTGGGGCAACTTCTTCCTCCTCGGGTTCGTGCTCGCCGCCGCGGTGGCGGTGCCGTACCTGATCTCGCGCTTCGTGTTCAAGGACCGGGTGATCCGCTTCAAGTGGAGGGGTGGATGGCCGTGGTCGAGGGTGCAGTGGGGCTACTTGGCCCTCGTGCTGTTCCTCGGTTGGCTCATCCTGCCGTTCTATTTCATCTCGAGCGGTGTCTATCTCAACTGGCCGAGCGTGCAGGAGCCCAGCGAGTTCGCGCGCCTCTTCGTGGGCGTCAACGCCGTGGGAACGTGGGACGAGCTGTTCTTCATCCTCACCGTCTTCGTGTTGTTCAAGCGCCACTTCCCGGTCTGGCAGGCCAACATCCTGCAGACGGTGATCTTCGTGTCGTTCCTGTGGGAGCTCGGTTACCAGGCGTGGGGGCCCCTGCTCACGATCCCGTTCGCGCTTCTGCAGGGCTGGATCTACTCGCAGACCAAGTCACTGCCGTACGTGCTGACCGTGCACCTGCTGTTCGACGCGATCGTGTTCCTCGTCATCGTGCACGCACGCAATGACGGCATCATCCCGTTCTTCCTCATCAACCCCTAGCGCCTTACCCTGGTGGCCATGGCTGAGACGAAGACCAAACCCACGGATGCCGACGTCACCGCGTTCCTCGACGCAGTGCCCCACGACCGCCGCCGCGCCGAGGGTCACCGCATGCGCGAGATCATGGAGCGGGTCACGGGTGCCCCCGCCGTCATGTGGGGACCGAGCATGGTCGGATTCGGGTCGACCCCGTATACGAACACGCAGGGCACGAACGACATGTTCATCGTGGGGTTCTCACCGCGCGCGGCATCCCTCACCCTGTACGGCCTGCACGACGGCTACGCGGAGCCGGACCCGCTGCTCGAGCGGCTCGGTCCGCATACGTCGAGCGTTGCGTGCCTCTATGTGAAGCGTCTCGACGCTCTCGACGAGTCGGTTCTCGAGCAGCTCATCGCCAACGCTTGGGCGCAGTACGCGAAGTAGTTACTTGCCCGGCAGTTGCGGCGGCCCCGCCATGAGCAGCACCACGAAGAGCGCGACGACCGCGACGACGATGAGTGCGACGAGCACGATCGGGCGGTGCAGGAACCATCGCATCGTGCGGTCGATCCAGGTGCGGTCGCGTGGGTCATCGGTCTGCTCGAGTCGCCAGGCGCCGTCGAGGCGCCCCGTGCGCGCGAGCCACAGCTCGACCGGGATGGTCGCGTAGGGCACGACGGCGCTGATGATCGCGAGTGCCGCGACGCCCGGGTGCCAGCGCTGGTTGACGGCGACGAGCACGGCGGTCGCGCCGTAGGCGAGAAACACGAAACCGTGGATGCCCCCGGCGATCGTGACCCCGAGTGCGAACCCGGTCACGGCGCGCAGTACGAGCGCGCCGATCAGGAGGGTCCACGTGATGGCTTCCGCGATCGCGAGCGCGCGGTAGAGACGGTGCGGCGTCACGGCGGTCATCGGGCCACCAGCGCCGAGATCGCGCTCGTGAAGAACGTGAGACCGTCGACGCCCGACCGCATCGCGGCGCGGGTGTCGGGCCCGAAGCCTGGTTCGGTCGCGTGCTCGGGGTGCGGCATGAGGCCGACGACGTTGCCGCGCTCGTTGGTGATGCCCGCGATGTCGTTGGCAGAACCGTTTGGGTTGACGTCGAGGTAGCGGAACACGACGCGTCCCTCGCCTTCGAGGCGCGCGAGTGTCTCGTCGTCGGCGAGGAATCCGCCCTCACCATTCTTCAGGGGGATGACGATCTCCTGGCCCTCGATGAAGCCGTTGGTCCAGTCGGTGGAGACGTTCTCGACGCGCATCCGCTGGTCGCGACAGGTGAAGTCGCCGTGGTCGTTGCGCACAAGACCGCCGGGCAGCAGGTGCGCCTCGACGAGAATCTGGAAGCCGTTGCAGATGCCGAGCACGGGCATCCCGGCGTTCGCGGCGTCGATGACTTCGCTCATGATGGGCGAGCGCGCGGCGATCGCCCCGCACCTCAGGTAGTCGCCGTAGCTGAATCCGCCGGGCAGCACGATCGCGTCGACGCCCGCGAGGTCGTGGTCGCCGTGCCAGAGCGCGACGGGCTCAGCGCCCGCGAGACGCGCCGCGCGCAGGGCATCCCTGTCGTCGAGCGAGCCCGGGAAGGTGACGACGCCGATGCGCATCAGGCGCCGCCGGTGGTCGAGCTTGTCGAGACCCGAGGCTCCCCGACATAGACGACGTCTTCGATGACGGTGTTCGCGAGCATGTCTTCTGCAAGCGCGCGCACCTCGGCGAGTACTTCCTCGGTCACCTCGCCCTCGACGGTCAGCTCGAATCGCTTACCGATCCGCACTCCGCTGAAGTGTCCCTTGCCGAGGCGGGCGAGGGCGCCGGCCACGGCCTTTCCCTGAGGGTCAAGCAGTTCGGCCTTGGGCATGACCTCGACGACGATTGTGGGCACCGAATCAACTCCAGGAGTTCGTGCGGGTGGGTGGCTACGAGTCTACGCGAGGGTGATCCGGTGGTCGGCGCGCGCGGCGGTGGCGAGGATGGTGCGGGCGTTGGGCTCGTCGACCGAGGCGACCCAGGCTGCGGCATCCGGCCCGCTCTTGCCGTATCGCATGTGGCGGTCGACGAGTCGCCGTCGCCGCACCTCGTCGTCGATGTCGAGAAAGAAGGTGACGTCGAGAAGCGGTCGCACCTCGTCCCACAGCAGCAGGTAGTTGCCTTCGACGATCACGGCTCGTAACTCCAGCAGAATCTCGATCGCGTCGGGAACGGGCTCCTCGATCTCGCGGTCGAACGCGGGTGCCCATACCGAAGTGGAGGAGTTCTGCACGGCGCGGAGGGTTGCCACGAGCCCGGGAACGTCGAAGGTGTCGGGCGCACCCATCCGGTCGCGGCGCCCGAGGCGGCGCAGTTCGGCCTGTGGCAGGTGGAAGCCGTCCATGGGCAGCACGATGCTGCCGGGCATCCGCTCGGCCAGGGCCGCAGCGAAGGTCGACTTGCCGGCGCCCGGCGCGCCCGCGATGCCGACGACGACTCGGCCCGCCGGAATCGCCGCGATCACCTCGTCGATGTCCCGCAGTTCTGCCACGCGGCCACGTTAGCCCGATTGGCTCGCGCGAGTGCCGGTGCCGTGCGAGAGACTGTGCGGGTGACCGATGTTCCCGTGGGTTTCCAGCGCCGCACGGTCACCGTGCTCGTCGTCGGTCAGGCGCTCGGCGGTCTGGGTGCCGGCGCGACTCTCGCGATCGGCGCGGTGCTCGCCGCCGAACTCGCGGGGGAGGCGTGGTCGGGTGCGGCGGCGACTCTCAGCACGCTGGGCGCCGCGGCAGCCTCGATCCCGCTTGCGCGTCTTGCGCAGCGCTGGGGTCGTCGGTGGGCGCTCGCCGCCGGTGCGCTCATTGCGCTCGGAGGCTCCGTGCTGACGGTGATTGCCGTCGGTGTGGGTCTCTTCCCCGTGCTGCTTGTGGCGTATGCGATGCTCGGCGTCGGCACCGCGGTGAGTTTGCAGGCACGCTTCGCGGCGACGGATGCTGCCGAGCCCCGCAGTCGCGGACGTGACCTGTCGATCGTGGTGTGGTCGACCACGGTGGGCGTCGTTGTGGGCCCCAATCTGTTCGGCCCGGGTGAGGGCATCGCGACCGCCCTGCATCTTCCCCTGCACACCGGTTCGTTCGTGATCGCGGTTGCCGCGCAGCTTGCCGCGACGGTCGTCTACCTGGTGGGCTTGCGACCCGACCCCCTCGTGTTGGCCCGAAACCGACCGGTGGAGCTCGCTCCTCAGGCCGATGCCGGCATCGTGCGTGGTCGTACGGTGCTCGTCTTTGCGATCGGAACGCTCGCGCTCAGCCACGCGACGATGGTTTCGGTCATGTCGATGACGCCCGTGCACTTGACCAATCAGGGCGCCGATCTCACGCTCGTGGGGTTCACCATCAGCCTGCATGTGGCGGGGATGTTCGCGTTTTCGCCGCTGTGGGGGTGGGCAAGCGACCGGATGGGGCGCATTCCGACGATCCTCACTGGGCAATTGTTGTTCGCGGTGTCGCTGCTGGTGCTCGCGTTCGGTGAGCGCAACAATGCCGCGGTCGCGGCGGGGCTCGTGCTGCTCGGCCTCGGGTGGAGCGCTTCGACGGTTGCGGCATCCGCCCTCATCTCTGACGTCGTGTCGGGGGGTGCCCGCGTGCGCATCCAGGGTCGTTCTGACACGATCATGAGTCTCGCGGGTGCCGCGGGTGGGGCGCTTGCGGGGCCCGTGCTGGCGTTGGTCGGCTACGCGGGGCTCGCCTGGATCGCGGGCATCCTCGTGGTCGCGATGATCCTCGCGGCGAGTGTCGTCGGGCAGCGCACTCGCGCCCTGCGCACTTAGGGGCGCGGGCGCGGGCCGTGCCGAGCGCTCAGGTGTCGAGTGCTCAGGCGCCGAGTGCCACGGTGTCGAGCACCCCGGCCGCGACGGCATCGTCGATGGCGAAGACCGCCCAGTCGCGGTAGCCGGAGGCGCTCGGGTGAAAGAGGTCGCTCGCGAAGAAGCCCGGCGTGTAGGGAGGGGGCGGTGGCGACATGTGGGCGCCCTCCTGAGCCGCGACGACCGCGCGTGCGGCATCTTCGAGGTTGCGCGAGTGCAGGTAGAGGGTGGACCGCAGGGGGTTGGGCAGCAGCTCGAACCGCCCGAAGGCCGGCAGGGCCGACATGAGGATGATGCCCCCAGGGCTGCCCGCACGCACCGCGTCGATCAGCCGCCGCACATCTCGCCGAAAGGCCCCGCGCGATCTCAGCCCGAGCGCATCGTTGGCGCCGATGCTCAGGAACACGATGTCGTATGCCTGATCGGTCGCCGCGGGCAGGAACCGTTCGAGCAGGTCTCGCGTGGTGGCCCCGTTTTCGCCGACGGCTCGCCATTCGACCCCGCGCCCGGTGCGGCCGGCGAGCTCGCGCGCGAGGTTTCCGGGCAGCGCCTCGAGCTGGGTGTCGGCTCCCACGCCGGCTGCCGTGGAGTCGCCGAGTACGAGGAGTCGTAGCGGGTCGGGCCCGGGGTGCACCCCCACCCACGGTGTGGCCGCGTCGGGCAGTCGCGGGGTGTCGCGGCGCAGTCGTGTGGCTTGCACGAGCAGGGCGGGGGCCAGGGGGATCATGGCGACCCGGCTGAGTCGACGCAACGTGCTCATATCGCGATGCTAGCTAGGCTTTCCGCATGGATACGACTGGCCTCGACGACTTCCTGAAAGACCACGACTTCTCGGGCGTCGTGCTCGTGAAACGCGGGGACGTGACGGTGTTCGAGGCCGCGTCGGGTCTGGCGACCCAGCGCTGGGGAATCCCGAACACCATGGACACGCGTTTCGATGTCGCGAGTATCACGAAGCTGTTCACGAGCGTCGCCGCGTTGAGTCTGGTCGGCAAGGGCGACCTCGATCTCGAGACATCCATTCACCACTACGTCGACCTCGAGGGCACGACGATCGGTGCCGACGTGACCCTCCTGCACCTGCTCACCCACACGAGCGGTATCGCGGATGACGCCGACGAGGAGGCGGGGGAGGTCTATTCGGACCTCTTCGTGGACACGCCGAACTACTCCGTGATCGAGACGAAGGATTACTTGCCGCAGTTCGCCTTCAAGGAGCCGCTGGCCCCGGCCGGCACGCAGTGCCGCTACTGCAACGTCGGCTACATCCTGGCGGGGCTCGCGATCGAGCGCGTCACGGGGGTGTCGTATCGCCAGTACGTGTTCGACGAGGTGATGACGAGGGCTGGGATGCTCGACTCGGGCTTTTACGACCGCCGCGATGCCGCCCCCCGGGTGGCGGAGGGGTGGGACCTCATCGACGGCACGTGGGTGCAGAACATCTACAGCTATCCGCCGATCGGGAGTCCCGCAGACGGTGCCCATGTCACCGCGGCCGACCTGGCGCGTTTCATCCAGGCGGTGCGCAATGGCGACCTGCTGAACGACGAGTACACGACCGAGTTCTTTACGCCGCAGGTCGAGCACGACGAGGAGACTTGGTACGGATTCGGCCTCGAGTTCGACATGAATGAGGACGGCACCGTGCGCTCCTATTACAAGGACGGCATCAACAACGGCGCCTCGGGCATTGTTCGGCACTACCTCGAGGATGGGCTGGATGTCGTGGTGCTCTCGAACGCGGAGGAGGGCGCGTGGGACGTGATCAGGGAGATCGACGCGCGCCTGGGTGGCTGAAACACCGGTCTTTGATCACGTTTCGATAACGAAAAATGCGCGGCGCTCTTCTCTTGTCCGCTGGCGCTGCGCAATACGGGCCTTCCTGGTCACCGCACGTTCGGTTGCCCCATTTCGTGCTGCACAAATTGGGCTGTCTAAGGCGCTCTCCACCCCCATTCGGGGGTGATTGTTCCGTCACTCTGCGTTGCTCATGATTAGCCAGCGAGCGGTTGCCCCTGCCCTCGCTGCTACCCAGGAGTACTTATATGCCCGAGTACACAACCCGTGCTCCCCTGCCCAGCCGCCTTTCGGCGGGCCTCACCACGCTCGCCCTCGTGATCGGCGGCGCACTGATTGCCGTCGTGCCCGCGACGCCCGCCGCTGCCGTCGGCCCCGTCATTGATTGCTCGAGTGACCCGTCGATCCTCAACACGGGATACGACCGCAGCGGTGGTCGCCTGACGAGCGGTGACGACCTCGGGTGGGAGTTCAGCACGAGCCTGCCGAACTACGCGCCCGCGCCGATCGTGACGGCACCACCCGCTCAATGGGCGACGTCGCCGTTCAACAATGCGTCGTGGATCTCACACCGGGCCGACACACTGCACGCGGGGCGTCTCTACACCCTGTACCGCTACCAGTTCGAGTTGGCGCCGAGCGTCGACCCTGACGGCTTCTCAGTGAGCCTCGACTTCTTCGCGGACAACAGCGTGCGCGACCTGTACATCAACGGCATCTCGCAGGCCGGGGTCGTTCCCGGTATCCCTCAGGCGCCTGCCAATCCCCACACCTACCTCGGCTACGTACCCGGCTCTCAAGCCCAGGTCACACTCAATGACGGCTGGCAAACGGGTCAGAACGAGATTGTCGTCTTCGTCGACTCATCCCAGTACTCGTCGGGATTTCTCGCGCAGACCACGAGTCGAGGCTTCTGCTCCGACTTCGGTGACGCGCCCGCGAGCTACGGCACGGCGAAGGTCGACAGCGGGGCATCCCATGTGCTCACCGACTACGACGGCACCACTGCCTCCCTCATGCTCGGCACGGCGATCGACGAGGAACCGGATGCCGCGGGTCTCACGGGAACTGAGGATGATGCGACCGGCCGTGACGACGAAGACGCCGCGACCTTCCCGCCGCTCTCCATCCTCACCTCCGACTACTCGACGTCCGTCGCGGTCACCAACACATCGGGAGCCACCGCGACTCTCGCGGGCTGGGTCGACTTCGACGGCAATGGAACCTTCGACACCGGCGAACTGGCGACCGCGTCTGTCGCGCCCGGTGCGACTCAGGCCACTCTCTCCTGGTCGGGGGTGCAGCCCGTCGAGGGCGCGACCTTCGCGCGACTACGCCTGTTCCCAGACTCCGTGGCGACACCGTCGCCGACGGGCTCGGCAATGGGAGGTGAGGTCGAGGACTATCCCCTCACGGTGTTGCCCGGTGGCCTCACGGTGAGCAAGGTCGCCGACACGACCGTCGCCGACGAGGGCGACACGGTGGGGTACACGATCACGGTGACTAACACGAGCGCGGCTCCCGCGAACGACGTCGTGGTCACCGACGACCTCTCGGACGTGCTCGACGATGCGGTCTACGTGAGCGGGTCCGCCACGAGCGGAACACTCACCAACACGGCGGGCGTATTGCGGTGGGAGGGCGACCTCGCCGCGGGCGCTACCGTGACCATCAGCTATTCGGTCATCGTCACCGCGTCCTTCACGGGAAACCGTGTGCTCAACAACGCTGTCATCGAGTCGACCCTGCCGACCGGAAACACGAGCCCCTGTCGCCGAGGCAGCACAAACCCGCTGTGCATCTCGGTCGTCACGGCGTCGCCCAACTACGACTTCGGTGACGCTCCGAATTCCTACCTCACGACGCTCGCGGGTGGTGGCGCTCGCCACGAACTGCAGCAGTACGACGGCGCGACTCACACCGCGGCACTCATGATCGGCGCTACGGTCGATCCGGAAGGTGACGCGTCGGCGGACGACAACTCCGCCGGAGTCGCGGACGAGGACGGCGCGACGCTCGCGGCTGTCCCGAGCGGGGCATCCACGTATTCCACGACGGTCGCCGTGGTGAACTCGACCGGCGCGGACGCGACCCTCGCGGGCTGGATCGACTTCAACCGCAATGGAACATTCGAGACCGCTGAGCGTGCCACGGTCACCGTGCCCGCGGGGGCGACGAGTGCACAGCTGACGTGGATCGGGATCTCACCGACCCCCGGAACCTCGTCGGCACGGTTGCGCATCATGCCGGGAGTCGTGGCCGCCCCGAACCCGGGTGGGCTGATCGTCGGTGGAGAGGTCGAAGATCACCGAATCACGATGACCTCAGGCGCCGGCCTCGCGTTCACGGGCTCTGCAGCTCCGAGCGCGATGCTGTTGGTCGCGGGTGGAACGCTGCTGCTCGGGGGCGGGATCGCTCTCGTCATCGGGCTGCGTCGGCGCCGAATCCGCGGCTAAGCAGATCTCATGCCTGTCGTCGAAACGGGGGGTTGCCGCGAGTCGGCGACAGGCAGAGGCTTGAATGAGCGGGGCTTACCCACCCGCACCCTTACCCACCGGAGTTCTGTCATGCCCGAATCCATCCCGACCCTGGCGACCCGTCGTCGCATGCCGCACATGATCCGTCTCATCACGGTGGCGGGCGTACTCGCCGTCGTCGCGATCGCTGCGACCGTGGTGGTGCTGCTCGGCCGGTGAGCCGCGCTACTGCCTACGAGGTGAAGAGGCTCGAGAAGAAGCCCTTCTTACGCTTCCACCCGTTCTGCTCGAGAAAGTCGAAGAGCGGTTTCTTGATGCGCGCGGTCTCGAACTCGTAGCTCAGGTAAGGCATGATCCCGGCATCCTGAGCCTTCTTGTAGATGCCGCCGGCTTCGAACGAGAACGACTTCGAGGTCGACTTGCCGACGAAGACCGACTTCGACCCGCCGAACGAGAGCTTGTCACCATCCATCGAGACGGATGATTCGCTCTCGCGCTTCGTCTCGTCGAAGTCGTACGTGCTCTTGCTCTCGGTGAACGTCACGACGATCGCGTAGTCCTGGTCGACCGTTCCCGCCTTCTGCCACTCGAGGTACTGGGCGTTGACGATGTTCCAGCTGCCGCGGATGGTCGATCCCACGACCTCGTAGTGGAACGGTTCGGCAGGATCGTTCAGCGCGGGAACCTGGGCGAGCAGCTCGGGCAGTGGGGTTGTCATGACGCTACGGTAACGCGGATGAGGTTGGCCCAGGGGTCGTCGAAGGTCACCGAACGGCCGTCGTCACGAGTGTCGATGCCGAAGTGCTTCATGCGCTCGGTGAGTTCGCCGACGTCATCGAGCGCGGGCACCTCGATGTCCACGCGACCCAAGCCGAGGGCGAGCTGACGGGGTCCGGCCCCGCGACTGTTCCAGGTGTTCATTGCCATGTGGTGGTGGTAACCGCCGGCGCTCACGAAGAGCGCCTGGCCGGGGATGGCGATGGTTTCGTCGAATCCGAGTCGGTTCACATAGAACTCGCGTGCCGTGTCGATGTCGCCCACCTGCAGGTGAACGTGGCCCACCCGTGCCCCGCCGATCTCGGGCTGCTCGATTGCGGCATCCGTCAGGTTCTCTTGCAGGAAGCGGTTGGGGTCGAGGTAGACCGTGCCCATTTCGATGGTGCCGTGCACCCAACTCCACGAGCTGCGCTCGCGGTCCCAGTACAGTTCGACACCGTTGTTCTCGGGGTCGTTGAAGTAGAACGCCTTGCTCACCAGGTGGTCTGAGCTGCCGGTGAAGGTGCCCGGGTACTTCTGGGCGACCGAGTAGACAGCTGCCGCCAGGGCTTCCTCCGTGTCGAAGAGGATGGCCGTGTGAAAGAGCCCCGCATCCCGGGGGCTCGCGTGCGTGAGCTCCGGTGAGTGCTCGAGCACCATGACGGGGGTGGCACCACGACCGAGCGTGACCGTGCCGGGTGTCTCGTCGATCACGCGCAACGCGATCGCATCCCGGTAGTACCGGGTCATCGCGTCGAGGTCAGCGACGCGCAGGGTGACGGGACCCATGGCGGTGTCCGCGGCGAGCTGGTTCGCGTTCATGTGGGTGTCAACGTCGCGCGGGGCTTCGATATTTCCCCCAACGTTGCAGGAGGGTTGACGGGCGTTCTCGCGAATCCCGCGGCGGTGGTGCGCTGCCTACCGTGGGAGCATGAGCACCACGTATGACTTCGCGCCGCTCGCGGCCGCGATCGAGGGGCAGGTCGACGAGCATCCGGATGCCGAGGCCCTTGTCGTTCCGCACACCTCCGACGACGTCGCCCGCACGATCGCGTTCGCCCAACGCCGCGCCCTGAGGGTCGCGACCGAGGCGGCGGCGCGGGAGATGCTCGCTGGCACGATCCTCGTGAGCACGGAGCGGCTGCGCCGCGTGACGGTGGATGTCGAGGCCCGCCGCGTGCTCATCGGTGCGGGCGACACGTGGGAGGAGGTCACGGCGGCGTTGCGGCCCGCAGGCCTCGGCGTGCGCAGATTCGGCAGTGCGGCATCCACGGTCACTGCCATCGAGGTCGTCACGGGCGACGCGCGCGTGCGGCGGGCGGATGAGCGCGTCGACCCCGAGCTGTTCTGGGCGGTGCGCAACGGCGGAAGCGGGTTCGGCATCGTGACGGCGTTCGAACTCGAGGCGTTTCCCCTCGAGGCCCTCGACGCCACATCGGTGGCGTGGCACCCGCGCTTCGATGCGACCTCCGCCGCGCTCTTCCGCTCGGTGAAACAGTCCGTGGATCCCACAAACCTCATCGTGTCGAGCAACTGGTTGGGCTGATCAGTGCCCGCCGTTGCTGAGTATTCTGTGGCTGTGGAAGCCGCGGAGCCCGTCGTCGACGTGACGCTCCTCGGCGCGTTCCAGGTAGTCATCGACGGCAAGCCCGTGGACATTAACGTCGGAATCACGAGCGGCATCGTTGCCCGTCTCGCCCTCACTCCTGGTGTCACGGTCTCGAGCGATGAGCTCGTCGCCGATCTCTGGCACGAAGCCACACCGGGCGCTCTCAACACCATTCGATCCCAGGTGTCGAGGCTGCGGTCCGGGGTGATGGGCGATCTCATCCGCGGGGGTCGCGGGGGCTACTCCCTGCAGATCGATCCGCACACCGTGGATGTCGCGCGTCTGCGCATCCATCTCTCCGCGGGCGAACTCGATGAGGCCGAAGCTCTGTGGTCGAGAACGCTCCTGCCCCGCCTCGACCGGTTTCCGTTCGTCGAACGGGAGCGCGCGGCGCTTGCGGCCAGCGTGCGTGCGGCCGCGCTTCGGCTGGGGGAGTCTCGCCTCGACGCGGCCGACTTCGAGGGGGCGGTCGCGGCGCTCACACCCGCTGTTGCCGACGAACCACTGCACGAGCGTCCCGTGCTGCTGCTCGCGACGGCGCTCGCCCGCGCCGGGCGCCCGAGCGACGCGCTCGCTCAGATCGACGCGTTCCGTCGCCGACTGCGCGATGAGCAGGGATTGGATCTGCCCGACGGGGCGGAGCAGCTTCGGGCATCCATCGTGCGTCGTGACGTCGCCGTGTCACCCGTAGACGTCGAACGCCACGGAGTAGCCATCGCGCTCACGCAGCTCGTCGGGCGCGTCGACGAGCTCGCGGCTATCGAGACGGCGCGGCTCGAGTCGCGAGTCGTGACACTCGTGGGTCCCGGTGGGGTGGGCAAGACTCGGCTCGCGATGGAGAGCGCGCGTCGCTCCCAGCGCACGGGAGACGAGGTGCAGTGGGTCATCGAGCTCGCCGATCTCCTGGGCTCCGACATCCTCGGTGCGGTCGCCGATGTGCTCGGCTCGGCCGACGGCTCCATCGAGACGGTCGCGCGTCAGCTCGCCGCGCGACGGTCGCTGCTAATCCTCGACAACGCCGAGCACGTACTCGTGCCGGTCGCCGAGTTCGTTACGCGCATCCTCGACCTCTGCCCCGGCCTCGCGATCCTCGTGACGAGTCGCGAGGCCCTGCACCTGCCGGGTGAACGGGTCGTGCCGATCCGACCCTGGGACGAATCACGGGTGGATGATGCGATCACCCTCTTCATCGACCGGGTGCGCGACGTGCGCCCCGACTTCGAGCCGACGGCCGACGACCTCACACGCATCTGCTCGATCTGCACCCGCATCGACGGATTGCCGCTGGGAATCGAGCTCGTCGCCTCCCTCGCAGACGTGCTGGATCTCGCCGAGCTCGAGAGCTCTGTCGAGGAGGGAACCGATCTCTTCGAGTCGAGCTCCGCGCCGAGTCGTCACCGCAGCCTCACGTCGGTCATCGACTGGAGCGTAGGACTACTCACCGACGAGGAGCGGCACATCTTCGCGCACCTCGTGCTGTTTGCCGGAACGTTCACGCTCGACACCGTCGCGGGCATCTACGGGGGCAGCGAGGTGCGTCGGGTGACCGCCAGTCTCGCCCAGAAGTCGCTCGTGTCCGTGAGCGTTGCCGACGACGGCTCGCGGCGGTACCGCATGCTCGAGTCGGTGCGTCAGTACGGGGCATCCATGCTGACCGCCGACGAGCGCGCCTACTTTCTGGGTCGGCACGCGCGTTGGCACGCCGACACGATTGAGAGTATGCGGGATGCCCTGCGCGGGCCGCGCGAAACGGCGCTGCAGATCGCCCTCGAGGCCGGTCGCCCCGACTTTCACCTCGCACTCGACACTGCGATCGTCGCCCAAGATCGCACCCTGGCCCTACGCCTCGCCGGTGGGCTCGCGTGGCACTGGTTCCGGCGCAACTCGATGGCCGATGGACGAGTCTGGTTGCCGCGCGCGCTCGCGGTTCCGGGTGAGGCGGATCCCGCTCTCGTGGCCTGGGCGTATGTCGGGCTCGCCATGTTCGAGTTCCAGACCGGGGACCGGGAGCGCACCCGCGAGGTTATCGATGCGGGACTCTCGGCTGCCACGCGGGCGGGCGATCGCACCGTCGAGCTGCTCATCCGCGGGTACGAGCGCTACTGTGACTCCCTCTTTCGGCCGGAGACACTCGAGGGGTACGCCGACTTCGAACTCCCCGACATGACGGGCGAGCGGGAGTGGGTACAGGCCGAACTCATGAGCCTGCAGGGTCAGCTATTGCGAGCTGTCGGTCGACCCGCCCAGGCCCTCGAAATGCTGTCGAAATCGCTCGAGCTCAGTTCTCGGGTGGGCTACATGTGGTGTCAGAGCACCGCTTATTACATCTCGGGCAAGATCATGATCGACCTGCGCAAGGGCAAGGAGGCCGTCACGCTCGCGAGCCGCGGCATCCGACTTGCTCAACGCGGACCGTCGGCGACGTCGCCGCTCTCGAACCTGACGATCGCGGCAGCCTCGACCGCTTTCTACGAGCGGCATCGGGATGGTGCGCGCCTCTTCGGCGCCATCGATCAGGTGGGTCGTGGCTTCGGTTTCGATATCGTCGACGTCGACGGAGACGACGCGCACCGCCTGCGCAGCCTCGTGCGTCAGGGCCTCACGACGGCGGAGTGGGATGATCTCTACGCCGAGGGACGCCGCCTCCCGTACGCCCGCGCGATCGAACTCGCGCTCTCCCTCGCGCCCCCGGAATAACCCGCCGGTCGTTATCGTCACGCGCGATGATCGTCAGCCGACCAGCCGCTCGATGAGCTCTCGGTAGCGCGCGGCGGTGCGCTCGACGATGTCGTCGGGAAGCCGCGGCGGAGTTCCCGTCTTGTTCCAGTTGGCGCTCAGCCAGTTGCGCACGATCTGTTTGTCGAAGCTTGCGAGCCGGTCGGTACCGCCGGCGGCGTAGTGCTCGGCGTCCCAGTACCGGCTGCTGTCGCTCGTGAGGACTTCGTCACCGAGCGTGAGTACGCCCGTGTCGGGGTCGGCACCGAACTCGAACTTGGTGTCGGCGAGGATGACCCCTCGCGACTCCGCGATCGCCGAGGCCGCCCGGAACACCGCGAGCGACGTGTTGCGCAGTGCCTCGGCGACCTCGCGTCCCACGAGTTCGATGGTGCGCTCGAACGTGATGTTTTCGTCGTGCTCGCCCATCGGAGCTTTCCACGCGGGTGTGTAGATCGGCTCCGGCAGTCGATCGCCGTCGCTGAGGCCGTCGGGGAGCGCGATGCCGCACACCGAGCGGGTGGCCTGGTACTCGACCCATCCGCTGCCCGAGAGGTATCCGCGAACGACACACTCCACCGGGTACATGTCGAGCTCACGAACGAGCATCGAGCGTGCGGCGATCGAGCTCGTCGCGATCTCGGCGGGGATCTCGGCAGACTCGACCAGGTGGTTGGGCACGTCGAGCTGACTGAACCACCAGCGGCTCAGGGTCGTGAGAAGCTCACCCTTGCCCGGGATGCCGGGCTCGAGAACGTGGTCGAACGCGCTGACCCGGTCGCTCGCGACCATGAGCACTCGCCCCGGGTGCTCTGCCGAGCGATAGAGGTCGCGCACCTTGCCCGAGTAGACGTGCACCCAGCCGTGTAACCCGGTCACTCGGCGACCCGCTGCGCGATGTCAGTGCGGTAATGGCCACCGTCGAGCCGGATGGTGTCGAGTGCACGATAGACCCGCGCTCGGGCATCCGCGAAGTCTGTGCCCGTGGCAACCACGCTCAGCACTCGCCCGCCGGTCGCTACGTACTGCCCGTCGACCTGCGCGGTCGCGGCGTGAGCGACAGTGACGTCGGTGACCTCGTCGAGACCGGTGATCGCCCGGCCCGTGATGGGCTCGTCGGGGTAGCCCTCGCTCGCGAGTACGACGGTCACGGCAACCTCGTCGCTGAACTCCGGACGCGGGTGCGTGCCGAGCTCACCGGTCGCCGCCGCGAAGAGCAGCCCGCTGAGGGGGGTGACCAGTCGAGGCAGTACGACCTGCGTCTCGGGGTCGCCGAAGCGCGCGTTGAACTCGATGACGCGCACACCCTTCGTGGTGACGATGAGGCCGCAGTACAGCAGACCGATGAACGGGGTGCGCTCCTTCGCGAGTTGACGCACGGTGGGGATTGCGATGGTGTCGATGACCTCGTCCACGAAACCCTCGGGCAGCCAGGGCAGCGGCGAGTAAGCGCCCATGCCACCCGTGTTGGGACCGTCGTCGCCGTCGAAGACACGTTTGTAGTCCTGCGCGGGGGAGAGGGGAAGCACCGTGTGGCCGTCGCTCAGCAGAAACAGCGACACCTCCTGCCCGGCGAGAAACTCCTCCACCAGCACGGCGCCCTGGGCGAGCCAGAAATCGGCGTGCGCGATCGCGGCATCACGGTCGGGGGTGACGAGCACGCCCTTACCCGCTGCGAGACCGTCGGCCTTCACCACGTAGGGAGCGCCGTACTCGTCGATCGCCTCGATGGCCTCATCGATCGTGCCGGCGCGGGTGGCGCGGCCCGTCGGCACTCCCGCCTCATCCATGATTCGCTTCGCGAAAGTCTTGCTGCCCTCGATCGCGGCCGCAGCCTTCCCCGGCCCGAACACGGCGATCCCGCGCTGACGCAGCGAGTCGGCGACCCCCGCCACGAGCGGGGCCTCGGGGCCGATGACGACGAGCTCGATGTCGTTGTCGATCGCGTAGTTGGTGACGACGTCTGCCCGGGTGGGATCGAGCGCGACCACGGGCACGACGGCGGCGATACCCGCGTTGCCGGGTGCCGCGGTGATCTCGTGCCCGGCACCGCTCGCTCCCTCGTTCTCGCGGAGCAGCGACGTGATGATGGCGTGCTCGCGCGCACCGGAGCCGAGAACCAGGATTCGCACCTCTCAACCCTACCCAGCGCTCACGCCGACGTTGCAGCGACGTTGCGGGGCGGATGATGCGAGCCACCGCGATCCGCATCATCCGTACCGTCGAGGCATGGCCCCCGACACCCTGACTCTCGCGCGCGCGAAACCCCCGCTCTTCCAACGCCGATGGATGCGCGCCTACTGGGCCGGGTTCGGTGTGAGCGCGTGGCTTGTCGCCTTCGCCGTGCTCAACTCGTTCACCCGTGAGGTGCCGTTGAGCGGAATCGTTGCGACCAGTCTGGGCTGCAGCGCTCTCTTCGTGGGAGCCCTGTGGGCACGTCGGCTCGCGCGCGCGGGGGTCGACGACATGTGGTTCATCAAGGGCACAACGACAACACGTACCGTCGCGATCGCCTGGCTCGCCCTCGCGAGCTCCGGCATCGTCGGCGGTGTGTTGAGTGTCGTGCTGGAGGCCGAGTTCGAACTCGTCGACTCGGCGAGCGGGGTGCTCGGCACGGTAGGTGCCGTCGCTCTGCTCGCCCAGCTCGGACCGGGCTACAGCGAGCACCGCGAGGCGCTGTCGCAGGTGACCACCTGACCCGTGCGTACGCTGGGGTCATGGCAAAACGCATCGACCCGGTCGAGGGACGCGGTGCCGTGATCGAGGTGCTCGAGGGCACGGCATCCCGTGACTCGACGGCGATGGCGGTGCGCTACCTCCTGCAGGTGCTCGCGGACCGAGCTGAGGGCAACACGGTCGAGGTGCGAGTGCCTCCGTTCGGTGCGGTGCAGGCCATCCAGGGACCGCGCCACACCCGGGGCACCCCACCCAACGTCATCGAGATGGACGCCGACACCTGGGTACTTCTCGCAACCGGCGCCCTCACGTGGTCGGCGGCTGTCGCCGCCGGTCGGGTCTCGGCGTCGGGGCAGCGTGCCGACCTCACGCACGAGCTACCCCTGCCGTGGGAGACAATGGAAGGGTGAGCCCCTCCCCGAACACCCCGGCCGCGACCGAGACGGCCCGGGTTCGCCGTGCCCCCAAGTACCCGGCGTTCATGATCGTCGGAGGCGGAGTCGCCGCGCTCGCGACGTTCGTGCTCACTAACCTCTTCCCGGTCGACCCCAACGTGGGCTTTTGGGCGCTCTTCGGCTACTTCGCGCTCTTCGGCATCCCCGTGGGTGTCGTGCTCGGTGCCGTGCTCGCGCTCATCCTCGACCGCGTCGCCACCAAGCGCGCAAAAGAGGTACAGGTCGAGATCACCGAGGAGCGGGTCGAGCCGGAGGCCTGACGCCGACCTCGCGGGCTACATCGCCTGGTCGACCTTACGGTAGTGACGGCCGAAGTCGTCGCGACTCAGCAGTGCGGCATCCACGAGGTATCGACGTAGCACGGCGACTTCGTCGGTGAACTCGGCGAGGCGCTCGTTCACCGTCTTCTCGTCGATGATCTCGTTCTCGCCGATGAGTCGGGCGGCGACCCAGCCGAGCAACTCGCGGCGCTCGCCGCGCTTGGCGGGGTACTGCTCGATGCGACCGTCCTTGATCCAGCGCTGCACCCCGTGGCGCGCCTCCACGGGCTTGGCGGCGAGCAACTCACTGAAGACGTCGGTGACGTGGCCCTGGGCATCCAGCAAGCCCGACTCCTGCAAGTCGGCAAGGAGCTTCGCGGTGCGGCGACCCGAGGGCGCCTCACCGAGCACTGCGCGAGCGTAGGCCTCCCGGTGTTCCGGGGATGAGAGGGCCGCCACGACCCTGCGCCACTCGTTGCTCATCAGCTCAGTTGGTTCTTCTCCACCCACGCGAGGTACTCGGGAGTCACGGATCCGGTCACGTACTCGCCCGTGAAGCAGCTCATCTCGAGAGCCTCCACGGTCGATCCCTCGAGGATAGCCGCCTGCATGTCGGCGACCTCTTGGTAGATCAGGTAGTCGGCACCGAGTTCGGTCGCGATCTCGGGGATCTTGCGGCCGTGCGCGACGAGCTCCTGGCGGCTCGGCATGTTGATGCCGTAGACGTGCGGGTATCGCACCGGAGGGGCAGCCGACGTGAACGTGACCTTGTTGGCCCCCGCCTCGCGAGCCATCTGCACGATCTCTTTGGAGGTGGTTCCGCGCACGATCGAATCATCGACGATGAGGATGTTCTTACCTTTGAATTCGCTCGACATGGCGTTGAGCTTCTGCTTCACCGACTTTTTGCGCTCCGCCTGCCCGGGCATGATGAAGGTACGACCGACATAGCGGTTCTTGTAGAAGCCCTCGCGGTACTCGACGCCGAGTTTCTGCGCGACCTGCATGGCGGCCGGCCGGGATGAGTCGGGGATGGGCATCACGACATCGATGTCGCCCATGGGCGTGTACTTCGCGATGGTGTCGGCGAGACGGTCGCCCAGTCGCAGACGGGCCTCGTAGACGCTGATGCCATTCATGACCGAGTCGGGACGCGCCAGGTAGACGTACTCGAAGGAGCACGGAATGAGCCGGCCGTGAGGGGCGCACTGCTTCGACGTCATCTGCCCGTCGGGCGTGATGAAGACGGCCTCACCGGGTGCAACATCCCGCACCACCTCGTAACCCGCGCTCTCGAGCACGAGCGATTCCGATGCGACGATCCACTCGTCGCCCACGAAGCCGCTCTGGCGGCGGCCCAGAACGAGGGGGCGGATGCCGTACGGATCCCGGAACGCGAGAAGCCCGTGCCCGGCGATGAGCGCTATCGCCGCGTACGATCCCTCCACACGTTCGTGCACCCGCGTGATGGCCGCGAACACCTGATCGGGGTCGAGTTGGGTGCCCGTGATCTGCTGTTGCAACTCGTTGGCGAGCACGTTGACGAGCAGCTCGGTGTCGCTCGTGGTGTTGAGGTGACGGCGGTCGACCCTGAAGAGCTCGTCGGTGAGCTCGCGCGTGTTGGTGAGGTTTCCGTTGTGGATGAGCGTGATGCCGTACGGCGCATTCACGTAGAAGGGCTGCGCCTCTTCCTCGTTCTTGGCGTTGCCTTTGGTCGCGTACCGCACGTGCCCGAGGCCCATGTTGCCCAACAGGCTGCGCATGTCGCGGGTGCGGTACGCCTCGCGTACCTGGCCGCGGGCCTTGAACATGTGGAGGGTGCTGCCATCCGCGGTGGCGATGCCCGTCGAGTCCTGCCCTCGGTGCTGCAGCAGGAGGAGCGCGTCGTAGACCTGCTGCGCTACCGGGTGAGTGGAGACGATGCCGACGATGCCGCACATGCTGGGCGGTGGCTCCCTGAAGATCGGTGAGGACACGTACCGAATGGGTACGGTCTAGTCTCCCACACGTCATGCGGCGTTCACTCGACGCAAGGGCCGCCGGTACTCTGGGAGCGTGACCCACGACTCCTCCTCGAGCTACGCCGAAGCGGGGGTCGACACGGCCGCCGGTGACCTTGCCGTCGAACTCATGAAGGCGGCGGTTGCCCGCACCCACGGTCCCGGGGTTGTCGGCGGTGTCGGCGGGTTCGCTGGTCTCTTCGACGTCTCGTTCCTGAAGAGCTTCGACCGTCCGCTGCTCGCCACCTCGACCGACGGTGTCGGCACGAAGGTCGCGATCGCGCAGGCGATCGACAAGCACGACACCATCGGGCTCGACCTCGTCGGCATGGTCGTCGACGACATCATCGTGACGGGGGCGACGCCGCTGTTCATGACGGACTACATCGCGTGCGGACGTGTCGTCCCCGAGCGCATCGCCGCTATCGTGGCCGGCATCGCGCAAGGATGCTCCGCCACCGGCACCGCGCTCGTCGGCGGGGAGACCGCCGAGCACCCCGGCCTGCTCGGTCCCGATGACTACGACGTCGCGGGCGCCGCCGTCGGAGCCGTCGAGGCGGACAAGTTGCTCGGGGCACACCTCGTGCAGGACGGCGATGTGGTGCTTGCACTCGAGTCCTCGGGACTGCACAGCAACGGGTTCTCCCTCGTGCGGCACATCCTGCAACGTCGCGGGATCGGGTTCACCGACACCTCGGCCGAACTCGGTGGCCTGGTCGGCGAGGTACTGCTCGAGCCCACGAGGCTGTACACGGCGCCGCTCGTCGAACTGCTTGCTGCCGGCGGCATCCACGCCCTCAGTCACGTCACGGGGGGCGGCATCGCGGCGAACCTCGCACGCGTACTCCCCGTCGGCTCGTGGGTCGAGGTAGAGCGATCGACCTGGTCGCCGCCCGCCGTGTTCCGGGTGCTGTCTGACCTCGCGGGTTCCACCCTCGAGTCGTCTGAGGGCACGTGGAATCTGGGCATTGGCATGATCGCGGTCGTTGCGCAGACGGATGCTGCACGCATCCGCACCGCTCTCACCGCCGCGGGTCTGCCGACGTGGGAGATCGGGCGCATCTCGACCGCGCAGCGCGACCTCACCGGCTTCGAGCAGGGTGCCAAGGGAGTCGATGGCGGCGCCGTCAGGCTCGTGGGAGCCTACGCCGGTGGTTGAGTAGCCGCGCTAGCGGTGTATCGGATTTCGATACGCGCGATGCGCTACTCAATCACCGGTGGTTGAGTAGGCCGCAGGCCGTATCGAAACCTACGCGTCACTCACCGCTACGCGCTCTTCTCGTCTTCCGCGTCGTCGAACTCGTCGGCGTCGTCATCCTCGGAGTAGCTCGACGCAGCGCCCGCGAACTCGGGCCACTTCTCGAGGTCTTCCGCGAGACGCGGGTTGGGCGTGGGGGTGGAGGCGAGCTCCTGCGCGAGCGCGCCATAGTTCGTGTCGGGGCTGAAGTACTTCAGATCCCGGGCGACTTTGGTGTGCTTCGCCTTCTGACGGCCGCGTCCCATGCGAGACCCCCTCGTGTTGTGTGTCCCGGGGTCGATGCCAGGGAGCGAACAGGGTGAAAACTAACCGCCAGTTTAGCACGGGGGGTTACGCCTACCGGGGTGGTTATCCACCTACCGGTAACGTGGTCGCGTGACGTCCGCTGGTACTGACACCTCTGTTGTCGTGATCGGTGCGGGCCAGGCGGGTCTCTCGGTGTCGTACTACCTCAAGCGCCTGGGCCTCGATCCCGGCAACGACTTCGTCGTGCTCGATCGCGGGCCCTCCACGGGCGGCGCCTGGCAGTTTCGGTGGGAGGCCCTGCGCATCGGCTCGGCGCACCGCATCAACGACCTGCCCGGAATGGACGAGTTGGGGCTCAGCTTCGACACCGCCGACCGGCACGCGCCCGCGAAGGCCATCGTCGCGGACTATTACCGCCAGTACGAGGATCACTTCGGCTTTCAGGTGGTACGGCCCGCCGACGTGACGTCGGTCGAGAACGTCGACGAGAACTTGCGCGTAACCTTCCGCTTCGACGACGAGGACCGGGACGTGACGACCGAGACCGTCGTCAACGCAACAGGAACCTGGGGCGCGCCGTTCATCCCGTGGTACCCGGGACTCAAGTCGTTCGAGGGCAAGCACGTGCACACCAACGACTACGTCAGGGCCGAGGACTACGCCGGGCTCAACGTCGTCGTGGTGGGCGGTGGCACGTCGGCGATCGGGTTTCTGCTCGAGCTCGAAGACCTCGCCGCATCCACCACGTGGGTAAGCCGTCGACCGATCGACTTTCTCGAAGACGGCGAGCTCAACCTCGAGGCTCGCGTCGAGGCGGTGCAGAAGCAGGATGAGGCGGCGCGGGCCGGTCGCACGCTGCCGTCGATCGTGAGCGGCACGGGCGTGCCGCGTACGCGCCGCATCCAGGCCGGCATCGAACGCGGTGTGCTGACCCCGCGACCGATGTTCTCGTCGATCGAGCCCGACGGGGTGCGGTGGTCTGATGGCGCCTTCCAGAAAGCGGAGGCCATCATCTGGTCGACCGGGTTCCGCCCCGAGCTGCGTCACCTCGCTCCCCTCAAGCTGCGCGAGAAGGAGGGCGGCATGTCGGTCGGCTCGGGCGTCTCGTTCCGCGACTCCCGCATATTCTTCGCCGGGTATGGGCCGCAGGCATCCACGATCGGTGCCAACCGAGCTGGACGGATGATCGCCCGCCAGGTGATCGCAACCCTCAGTCGGCTCCAGGCCGCACGCCAGTAAACTCGACCGCATGAAGAGACCGTTCTGGATCGCGGTCGCGGTCGCCGTCATCGTCGTCCTCGCCGATCAGCTCACGAAGATGTGGGCCATCGAGAACCTGCAGGATGGCAAGGTCATCCCCTTCATCGGTGACTTCATTCGCTTCTGGCTCGTCTACAACCCGGGTGCGGCGTTCTCGATCGGCGAGAACTTCACCTGGATCTTCGCGATTGTCGCCGCTGTCGTGGTCGTCGGAATCATCGTGTTCGCCTGGAAGGTGCGCTCGACACCGTGGACCATCGTGCTCGGCCTCATCCTGGGGGGCGCGATGACGCACCTCGGTGATCGTCTGTTTCGTGAGCCCGGCTTCGCGCGCGGTCACGTGGTCGACTTCATCGCCTACGGCAACTGGTTCGTCGGCAACGTCGCCGACATCGTCATCGTCGTCGGCGCGGCGCTCGCCGTGCTCTTCACCCTTCTGAAGGTGCCGCTCAAGCGCGACCCTTCGCCGAGCGAGGTGGCCAAGCACGAGGTTGCGGCAGACGACCGGGACCCCGCCCCCGTCGACTGATGCTGACGACGCTCGCGATCGAGGGATACCGGTCTCTCCGTCACCTCATCGTTCCGCTCGCGCCCCTCACCGTCATCACGGGAGCCAACGGCACGGGCAAGTCGAGCGTCTACCGATCGCTGCGCTTACTTGCCGCCGCCGCGAGCAACGGGGCCATCGCCGCGCTCGCGCGTGAGGGCGGTATGTCGAGCACGCTCTGGGCCGGACCCGGATCGATTGCGCGCTCGGTGCGTGCCGGCGAGTTCTCGGTGCAGGGCACCCGCCGCAGCGGGCCGATCTCTCTGAAGCTGGGCTTCGCGTCCGACGAGTTCAGCTACGCGATGGAACTGGGGATTCCGGCCTCGGTCGGACCGACACTGTTCGCGCAGGATCCCGAGATCAAGACCGAAGCCGTGTGGTCGGGTGGGGTGCTGCGGCCGTCGACGCTGCTCACCGAACGACACGGCCCGGCGGTGCGCATCCGCGATTCTGCTGGTGACTGGGCACCGCACGATCATCGCCTGCGCCCCTACGACAGCATGCTGAGCGAGTTCGCCGATCCGCGCGCTGCACCGGAGTTGCTCGCCCTGCGGGAGCAGATCCGGTCGTGGCGGTTCTATGACCATTTCCGCACGGATGCCGATGCCCCGGCACGCCATCCGCAGCTGGGTACCCGCACCCCCGTGCTCTCCGCAGACGGCAGTGACCTCGCGGCCGCGCTGGAGACCGTGCGCGAGCTCGGATCGGGCGAACTGAACTCCGCGATTGAGGCCGCCTTCCCCGGCTCGTCGGTGAGGGTCGAGCAGCGCGACGGGTGGTTCACGGTGAGCATGACGCAGCCCGGCATGCTGCGGTCGCTGGGCGCTGCCGAGCTGTCTGACGGAACGATGCGCTACCTGCTGTGGGTCGCGGCTTTGCTGAGTCCACGCCCGCCCGCCCTCCTGGTGCTCAACGAGCCGGAGACGAGCCTGCACCCCGATCTGGTCGAGCCGCTCGCGGGGCTCATCGCGGCAGCATCCACCCGCTCGCAAGTCATCGTCGTGTCGCACTCGTCGCGACTGTTGGCAGCGCTCGATGCGTCGCGGGCCGACGTGGCCCGAATCGATCTCGTCAAAGACCTCGGCGAGACGTTCGTGCAGGGTCAGGGGGCTCTCGACGAGCCCGCCTGGCACTGGCCGAAGCGCTAGTAGCGACCTAGGCGACCACGGGAAAGCTAGGCCTGCGCGAGCACGAGCAGGTACGCCGCCGCGGCCGCCGCTATGCCGAGCGTGAGGTTGAGCACGACCGAGAGGATGACGGTGCGCCAGCGACCCGCGACCGCAAGTTGCACCGTCTCGACGCTGAAGGTGCTGAAGGTCGTGAGGCCGCCGCAGAGACCTCCGAGAAGGATGAGTCGCGCATCCGCCCCCATCGCCCCGAGTTCGGCGAGCCCGAGCACCGCTCCCCCGATCGCCGACCCCACGACGTTGACGGCGAGCACACCCCAGGGGGCCGTGACGTACCTCGTGACGAGGTAGCGCGCGACCGCCGCGAAGGCCCCGGCGGCGATGGCGGCGATGACGGCGATCACTCTTCGTACTCCGGTGTGGGAATGATGCGGCGGCCGAGGCCGAGCCCCAGGGCGGCGGCTCCGACACCCAGCAGGAGGGTGAGCGCTAGGTAGCCGATCGCCATGAAGGCATCTCCCGCGGCGGTGAGTGAGACGAGGGCGACCGCGACAGCGGAGAACGTCGTGAACGAACCCAGCAGTCCCGGGCCGAGCGCGGCCTTGAGCCAGGGAGCCGCGCTGGGCCACAGTCTGGCGACGAGTGCGCCGAGCGCGAAAGCCCCCGCGACATTGATGAGCAGGGTCGAGAGCGGGAACTCGTTGTCGCTGTGGGGGAGCAGCGCATCGATGCCGAGGCGCAGTGCGGTGCCGAGGAGACCGCCCACGAAGACGGCGACGACGTCGCGAATCACTTCTGGGCCGGGGGCTTGCGGGTGACGACGGGCTTGGCCGGCGGCATCGCCTTGCGTTGCACGGGCCGACGGGGCTCACCGCGACGGTCCTCACCGGGCAGCGGTCGCGACCGGCGGCCGTAGATGAGGGTCGACGAGTCGAGCAACCACGGCACGAGGGCGATGACGACGCCGTGCACGAGTGAGAGCTTGTGACGGATGCGCCGAGCCTTGTGGTTGTGCAGCAGGTTCTCCCACCAGTGCCCGACGATGTACTGCGGCGTGTAGACCGTCACGACCTCGGAGCCGTGCTCCTCGCGTCGCGCCTTGATGTACTTCGCGAGCGGAGCGCTGATGTCGCGGTACGGGGACTCGAGCACGTTGAGGGGCACCTTGATGTTCTGCGCCACCCAATCCTTCTCGAGCTGCTCTGTCGCGGCGTCATCGATCGACACGTGCACCGCTTCGATGGAGTCGTGTCGTGCCGCGATCGCGTAGTCGAGCGCCTTGAGCACGGGCTTCTGCATACGCCCCACGAGCACGATCGCGTGATCACCCTTCGCGCCGAAGCGGGTCGTCGGGTCGGCCTCGATCTCCTTGTCGACGTCGCGGTAGTACCGATTCACGCCGAGCATGAGCAGGAACAGGATCGGCATGATGACGAAGACGATCCACGCTCCGTGGGTGAACTTCGTGACGGTGACGATGATGAGCACGCTCGCCGTCAGAACGCCACCGAGGGCGTTGATGATGAGACCGCGGATTGCCGACCCGCGATCGAAGGCATCATCGAGCTTGCCGTGGTCGAGCACGCGCAACCAGTGCTTCACCATGCCCGTCTGACCCAGCGTGAACGAGACGAACACGCCGATGATGTAGAGCTGGATCAGGGTCGTCACGTCGGCCTGGAAGATCACGAGCAGCACGATCGCCGTGATCGACAGCGCGATGACTCCGTTCGAGAAGATGAGGCGGTCGCCGCGGGTCGCGAGCGACTTGGGTGCGTAATGATCCGTCGCGAGTACAGACCCGAGCAGGGGGAATCCGTTGAAGGCCGTGTTGGCGGCGAGCAACAGCACGGCCGCCGTCACCGCCTGGATGACGTAGAAGAAGACCGTGTTGTTGCCGAAGGTCGCCGAAGCCATCTGGGCGATGAGGCTGCGCTGGGGTGTGCCGTCGGCCGCGCACTCCACCATTGTCTTGAGCGCCTGCTCGGTGCAGTCGATGTAGTGCACGCCGCCAATGATCGCGATGGCGACGAGACCCGAGAACAGCAGGATCGCCGTCGCGCCCATGGCCATGAGGGTTCGCTGCGCGTTCTTGACCTTCGGGCGGCGAAACGCGGGAACGCCGTTCGAGATTGCTTCGACGCCGGTGAGCGCGGCGCATCCGCTCGCAAAAGCGCGCAAGAGCAGCAGGATGAAGGCGGCTCGCGTCAGATCTTCACCTTCGACGACGACCCCCGCACTCTCGGCCACGGGCGGGTCGCCGAGCAGCGTGCGCACCAGGCCGGTCACGATCATGACCGCGATGGATGCGATGAAGAGGTACGTCGGAATCGCGAATGCCTTACTCGACTCACGCACACCACGCAGATTGATCGCCGCGAGCAACACCACGAACCCGACGGCAATCTCCACCCGGAACGGATTGAGTTCGGGAATCGCCGAGATGATGTTGTCGACCCCAGACGCGACCGACACCGCGACCGTGAGCACGTAGTCGACCAGGAGGGCTGAGGCGACGACGAGGCCGGCCTTCTCGCCGAGGTTCTTCGACGCGACCTCGTAGTCGCCGCCGCCACTCGGGTAGGCCTTGATGAGTTGTCGGTACGACAGCACGACGACCAGGAGCAGGATGACGACGCACGCCGCGACCCAGGGTGCGAAGGAGAGGAACGCGAGCCCGCCCAGAAGCAGGATCATGAGCAGTTCCTGTGGCGCGTAGGCCACCGAGGAGAGGGGGTCGCTCGCGAAGATGGGGAGCGCGAGGTGCTTCGGGAGCAACTGGCCCTCGAGCTTCTCTGAGGGGAGTGGTTCACCGATCAGCCACCGTTTAGGTGACCGGGCTTCGTCTGTCACGAGGGGCGACTCTACTCCTTGCGCGCGGGCTGTCAATCCGGTGACGGCGCGGCGAATCCACGCGCCTAGACTTCCTTCATGACCCGCCCGAGCGCCACGCGACGCCGACGGTGGCCGTGGATCGTCGGCGCCATCACCCTCGCGATGCTGATTCCCATCGCTATCGTCGTGCTTCCGATCCTCACCCACCAGAATCAAGGCTCATCGGGTCAGGATCAGGCGGTCGAGGAGTGGCCTCTCGAGGTATCCGCCACCGGTGATGACGGCCGCGAGCGCTCGTTCATGGTGATCTCGCCAGAGGCCGGCGCCGAGGTGGACACGTCGGCGCTCACGATCGGTGAGCGTCTCATCGTCAGCGGAACCGGATACGACCCCTCGCGCGGCATCTACGTTGCGATCTGCGTCATCCCCGAGTCACCCGATCAGAAGCCCGGCCCGTGCATCGGTGGCGTGCCCGACCAGGAGCAGTCGGAGGTTGCCGAGGGGACCGTGCAGTACGCCGCGAGCAACTGGATCAACGATGACTGGGCCTGGAAGCTCTTCGGCGCCCGATCGTACGACGACCTCGAGTCGGGAACTTTCACGGCCTACCTCGAGGTCGGCGACCCCGTGGGCGAAGGATTCGACTGCCGGGTGCAGAAGTGCGGCATCTACACCCGCAACGACCACACCGCGGCCGCCGACCGCGTGCAGGACCTGTACGTACCGGTCGCGTTCGCTGGTTGAGTAGCGCATAGCGCGTATCGAAACCAGCCGCGCCAGGTTTCGATACGCGACCTCCGGCCGCTACTCAACCACCGAGGGAACCGAGTACTCGCGCGCGCACCTCGGCGAGGGACGAGCGCAGCAGCTCCACGGTCTCGTCCGTCAGTGGTGTGCGTGCCTGCGCCAGGCGGAGGTCGGCTCGCAGCCCGGCGCGGAATTCGGTGAGCAGGGCATCCGCCTGCGCGAGTTGCGTGCGACCATCGGCCTGCACCGGGGTGCTCACGCGGGCAGAGTTGCCGGTCGCGCGGGCGTCGTCGCGGGCATCCCGTGCGGCGGCCGCGAGATCGGCTCGCAGCGTACGCATGGCATCGGTAACGGATGCTCGCACCTCGTCGGCGAGGCGACGCACGCTGTCGGTGACGTCGTTCTCGATGCCGTCGAGCTCGGACTCTCGCTCAGCGAGCTCGGTGCGTCCGGCATCCGTGATCTCGTACACCGTCTTTCGGCCGTCGGCCTGTTTGGTCACGAGCCCCTCTTCCTCGAGCTTCGCCAGGCGAGGGTAAATGGTTCCGGCGCTCGGAACGTAGGTGCCGCCGAAGCGGTCACCGAGGGCCTGGATGAGTTCGTACCCGTGCATCCCGCGTCCGGACTCCGCGAGCAGGCTCAACAGATACAGCCGCAGGTGGCCGTGGGCGAAAACGGGCGGAGTCATGCGGACACCGCGTGTACGACCGAGACGTTGCCCGAGACGGTGTTGGCGCGAAACTCGAGCCACTTCTTGTCGAGATCGCCGAACTTGGCCTTGTACTGACCGCGCACGCCGCGGATGTCGGAGTTGTCGACCTGCAGTCGGCCGCTCACGGTACTGATGGTGTACTGGGCGGGAACCTCGGGGGCGAGGCGCACGGTGACGTCGCCACTCACGGTGTTCGCACGGATCTCGTCGGGTGTGCCGGTCGCGTCGACGAAGACGTTGCCCGAGACCGTGTCGGCGCCGAACTTCATGATCTCGCCCGATGCGGTGACGTCGCCCGAGATGGTGTGCGCGGTGATCTTGCCGTAATGGGCCCGCACCGCGATTTCGCCCGACACCGAGTTCAACTGCACGTCGCCGTAGAGGTTGTCGATCACGAGGTCGCCGCTGACGGTACTGATGTTGGCGTCTTCGGTGAGGCCGCTGATGAGGGCGCTCGCCGAGACGACACCAAACTTGAGGGCGATGTCGCGCGGGATGGCGATCGTGATGTCGGCCTTGGCGTTGCCCGCCGACCAGCTCTTGAACACCTCGATGAAGTTGTCCCAGCGCAGCTGCGGGTGGTCTATCTCGAGGGTGTCGCCATCGAGCGTGACCTTGAGGTCGCGGCCCGAGACGGAGTGAACCTCTATGCGCGCGTGCGCCTCGTCGTGTCCGAGGATCGACACCTGGCCCGCGATGAGTCCGACCTTGAGCCGGCGTACCTGGTCGATGTCGATGATCTTGGGCCCGTCGATGAGCCACTTCTCCTGAGCCATCCGCTCATCCCTTCGCCTGTGACGCGCTATATCGCATCTGTTGGCACTCAAGCTATATCGCGTCTTACGCAAAGTCAAGCTATATCGCGTCTTGACGCGGATGATGCGGCTTGACCTTGACGCAACGTCAACCTCTACCGTGGTCGAGTAGCCCACGCGAAAGGAGAGAGAAAGTGGACTGGTCGATACAGGACATCGCACGGCTCGCGGGTACGACGTCCCGAACGTTGCGCCACTACGGCGACGTGGGACTCCTCGAGCCGAGCCGCATCGGGGACAACGGATACCGCTACTACGACGAGCTCGCGCTCGTACGGCTGCAGCGCATCCTCATGCTTCGCGAGCTGGGGCTCGGGCTTTCAGCGATCAAGGAGGTGCTCGAGGGGCAACGCGACAACGCGCGGGCGCTCCTGACGCACCTCGACTGGCTGCGGCTCGAGAAAGACAGGCTCGATCGCCAAATCGGCGCGGTCGAGCGAACGATCAGAGACATGGAGGGAGGTGAACAACTGATGGCAGAGAACATGTTCGATGGCTTTGACCACACGCAGTATCGCGAGGAGGTCGAAGAGCGTTGGGGCGAGAAGTCGTACGCTGACAGCTCGCGCTGGTGGGAGTCGATGACGCCCGCCGACCAGGGGGAGTGGAAGGCTCGGGTCGCCGCACTGGCGGCGGACTGGCAGTCCGCGGCATCCGCCGGTCTCGACCCGGAGGGCGAGGAGGCCCAGGCGCTCGCGCAGCGTCAGGCCGAGTGGCTCGGCAGCATCCCCGGAACCCCGGGTGCCGAGAACAACCGCCCGACGAAGGAGTACTTCATCGGCCTCGGCGAGATGTATGTCGCAGACGAGCGCTTCGGCGCCAACTACGGCGGCATCGAGGGGGCGACCTTCGTGCGCGACGCGATGACCGCCTACGCGGAGCGCAACCTCTAGAAGGACGGTGGTTGAGTAGCGCGCAGCGCGTATCGAAACCCGGTTGGGTCAGGTTTCGATACGCGACCTCTGGCCGCTACTCAACCACCATGGCCGGCTGCCGTTCGATGGCAGCCGGCACCATGAGCCACGGAATGGTGCGGTGCACCATGGGCCCGATGAGGAGGGCGAACGCGAGCGTCCCAATTCCCACGTTGCCCCCGAGGATCCAGCCGATGACGAGCACGGTCGCCTCGATGCCGGTGCGCACGATCCAGATCTTCCACCCCCAGCGGTGGTGGATGCCCGTCATGAGGCCATCACGAGGTCCGGGTCCGAAGCGCGCCCCGATGTACAGGCCCGTCGCCACCGCGACCGTCAGCAGGCCGAGCGCGAACATGAGCACCTGCGGCAGCAGTTCGGTCGGTGATGGGAGCACCCACAGACCCACCTGGGCGCTGGGGCCGACGAGCAGAACGTTGAGCACAGTGCCCAGCCCCGGCTTCTGGCGGATGGGGATCCAGAGCAGAAGCACGAAGACACCGACGATGTTGGTCACGAGGCCGAACGGGATGCCCGTGTGGGCCGAAATCCCCTGGCTGAGTACGTCCCACGGCGGCACCCCGATCGCCGCCTTCACCATGAGCGCGATGCCGAAGCCGTAAAGAAATAGCCCGACGAGCAATTGCACGATGCGTCGCGACATGATGGCGGCTGGACTGCTCATGGTGATATCCAATTCGAGGATTGGACCTTGAACAAGAGGCCAATTCGCTAAAGTGGCCGCATGGGTTCCATCAGTGCACGCGCTTTGGCCACGCTTCTCGCGGGGTGGCGTGACGCCGGCATCGCGTACACGGCGCTCGCAGACCGCATCCGCCTGCTCATCCTCGACGGCCGCGTAGCCCCCGGTACACGTCTCGCCGCCGAGCGCGAACTGGCCGCCCAGCTCGGGGTCAGCCGCACCACCGTCACCGCCGCCTACGCCGAACTGCGCGAGGCCGGGTTCTTGCTGAGCATCCGAGGCTCCGGCAGCATCGCGCAGCTGCCAATGCGCGCACCCATGTTCACTGACCCGCAGCCCGCCGAGTACCTCGACTTCAGCAAGGCGACGATGCCCGCGATCCCCGAGGTCGCCCCCGCCGCACGCGCGGCCGCGGAACAGCTTCCCCGATTCCTCGGCGAGTCCGGGTTCGATCCCGTGGGTCTTCCCGTGCTGCGTGAGGCCCTCGCCGAGCAGTACACGCGGCGCGGGTTGCCGACCACCCCCGACCAGATCATGGTCACGGTCGGGGCACAGCACGCCATCGCGCTCATCGCCCGCACCATCCTCGGTCGCGGGGATCGTGCAGTCATCGAGAACCCCACCTACCCGCACGCCATCGACGCCCTCAAAGCTGCGGGCGCGCGCATCGTCCCCGTGAGCGTGACCGCCGATGAGGGGTGGGATGATGCGGCGCTCGAGCAGGCCATCCAGCGCACCAGCCCGTCGCTCGGCTACCTCATGCCCGACAACCACAACCCCACGGGCGCGTCGATGCCGGTCGAGCAGCGCGAGCGCGTGCTGCGGCTCGCCGCCGCGCACGGCACGACCCTCATCGCGGACGAGACGATGGGCGAGCTCTTCATCGATGCTCCGGCGGACTCCGTGCCGTTCGCGGCGCGCGGCCACGCGATCACGGTCGGGTCGGTCGGCAAGACGGTGTGGGGTGGTTTGAGGGTCGGCTGGATTCGGGCGGATCGGTCGGTCATCCAACGGCTCGTCCGTTCGCGCGCGAGCGGCGACCTGGGCACGCCACTGCTCGACCAGCTCATCGTCACGCACCTGCTGCACGACTACGACGCCATCCTCGCCACCCGTCGCGACTACCTGCGTGAGGGTCGCGACCGTCTCGTGGCCCTTCTGCGCGAGAAGTTGCCCGAGTGGCGGGTGCCGCACGTTCGTGGCGGTCTCACGCTGTGGGCGGGCCTCGGCACGCCTGTGAGCTCGCAGCTCGCCCTCGCGGCTCGTAACGAGGGGCTCATCATCGCGGCGGGTCCGCGGTTCGGTCTCGACGGGGCGTTCGAGCGGTTCATCCGCATCCCCTTCTCCTACACCCCCGACGACACCGTGAGGGGGGTGGATGCCCTCGCCAGGGCCTGGGCGTCGGTGGGCCGCCACCCCATCCCGACCACGAGCGACGAGCTTGCCTCCGTCGTGTGATCGCGGCCGCGTAGTCCACAGCTAATCCCCTCGGAGTACACGCCGAATTCCCGGCAGAGGGATAATTTCGTGTGCACCTTTTCTCTGTCTTCAGCCTGCGCAACCGCGCCCTCATCGCCCTCGTCACCATCGTCGTGGGCGTGTTCGGCGGTATCGCGCTCACTTCGCTCAAGCAGGAACTGATCCCGTCCCTCTCCCTCCCGCAGATCTTCGTCGTGACGAGCTACCCGGGGGCGAGCCCCGCTGTCGTCGACAAAGACGTGTCGACGCCCATCGAGGCGGCCATTCAGGGTGTCGCGGGGCTCGACTCGACGACGGCGACCTCGAGCGCCAACGTCTCGTCGATCACCGCGTCGTTCGACTACGGCACCAACATCGCGACCGCCGAACAGAAGGTGCAGCTCGCGATCAACCGCATCTCGGGTCAGCTACCCGACTCGGCGCAGACGCAGGTTCTCACCTTCAACTTCTCTGATCTCCCGGTGATCCAGATCGCCGTGTCGAGCGATCTGTCGCCCGACGAGCTCTCGGCGAAGCTCGAGACGGCAACCATTCCCGAGCTCAAAAAGCTGCAAGACGTCAGCGACGCGAGTCTGCTCGGCACGACCGCGCAACGCGTCGTGATCACGCCTGAGCCGACCGAGCTGGCGCTCAGGGGACTCTCGAATCAGAGCATCCGTGATGCTCTCGACTCGAACGGTGTGCTGCTACCGGCGGGTCAGATCACCGAGAACGACCAAACACTCACGGTGCAGGCGGGAACGCGCATCACGTCGTCCGACGAGATCGCGGCACTGCCGCTCACGGGCGGCAATTCGCTCGATCTCGTGACGATCGCCGACGTTGCGACCGTCGAAATCGTGGATGATCCGGTCACCGGTATCTCCCGCGTCAACGGCGAGCCCGCGCTCACGATCGCCATCACCAAGACGCCCGCCGGCAACACCGTCGCCGTCTCGCGCGCTGTTGTCGAAGCGATCCCCGACCTCGAGGCGGCCCTCGGCAGCAACACGAAATTCACGATCGTCTTCGATCAGGCGCCCTTCATCGAGCAGTCCATCAACAGCCTCGCGACCGAGGGACTGCTCGGGCTCGTCTTCGCCGTGATCGTCATCCTCGTCTTCCTGCTCTCGATCAGGTCGACCCTCGTGACGGCTATCTCGATCCCGGCATCCGTGCTCATCACGTTCATCGGCATGCAGGTGGCGGGCTACACGCTCAACATCATCACGCTCGGCGCGCTCACCATAGCGATCGGTCGCGTCGTCGACGACTCGATCGTCGTCATCGAGAACATCAAGCGACACATCTCGCTCGGTGAGCCCAAGATGACGGCGATCCTCGCCGCCGTCAAGGAGGTCGCGGGTGCGATCACGGCCTCGACGGTGACCACCGTGGCGGTGTTCTTGCCGCTCGCCCTCGTCGGCGACATCACGGGTGAGCTGTTCCGGCCGTTCGCCCTCACGGTGACGATCGCCCTCGCGGCGTCGCTCTTCGTCTCGCTCACGATCGTGCCCGTGCTCGCCTACTGGTTCTTGGGGTCGAAGGCGGGCGTGCGGCAGACCCGCAAGCACGCGGTGCCACTCGAAGGCGAAGACCGTCCGGCCCTCCACATGGGCGGTGGGGCGGATGAGCTCGAGACGCCCACCCTGCTGCAGCGCATCTACCTCCCCGTCATCAACTGGACGTTGCGTTTCGGCGCCCTCACTCTCGTTCTCGCGATCGTTCTGCTCGGCGGGACCGTCGCCCTCGTCCCCTTCATGAAGACCAACTTCATCGGTGATAGCGGCCAGAACACCCTCACGGTTCAGCAGGTCATGCCGCTCGGCACGAGCCTCGACGCCAGGGATGATGCGGCCAAGAAGGTCGAAGACGTGCTGCTCGACATCCCCGGGGTCGACACCGTGCAGCTGTCGATCGGATCGAGTGGAAGCTCGCTGCGCGCCGCCTTCAGCGGCACCGGCGCGACGACGTTCTCGCTCACGACCGATCCCGATGAAGATCAGGTCGAACTGCAGGGCCGTGTGCGCGACGCCGTCGAGAACATTCCGGATGCCGGTGAGGTGACGCTCGCCGCGGCGCAGAGTGGCTTCTCCTCGTCGAACATCAACATCAACATCACCGCCACGAGCGAGGCCGACCTGCGCGACGCGACGGATGCCGTCACCAACGCCATGCGTGACCTCGATGTCGTCTCCCAGGTCACCAACAACCTGTCGAACGAGCAGCCCTTCATCTCCATCGCGGTCGACCGTGACAAGGCGGCCGAAGCCGGACTCAGCGAGATCGCCGTCGGCGGCATCGTCACGGCGGCAATGAACCCGAGCGCAGTCGGGTCGGTCGTCATCGACGAGAAGACCCTGTCGATCTACATCCTCAACGACTCCGCGCCGACGACGATCGAAGAGTTGCGCGACTTCTCCATCCCGACGGCGCGTGGACTCGTTCCGCTCACCGACCTGGCGACGGTCGAGCAGGCCGATGGACCGTCGAGCATCACGACGATCAAGGGTGTTCGGTCGGCGACGGTCGCGGTGACTCCGGGCAGCGATGACGTTGGTACGGCATCCGCTCTCGTCAGTCAGGCGCTCGCTGACGTCGATCTGCCGGCCGGCGCCTCGGCCGAGCTCGGCGGCGTCACGGCCCAGCAGACGGACGCGTTCCAACAGCTCGGGCTCGCACTGCTCGTGGCGATCCTCATCGTCTACGTCGTCATGGTGGCGACGTTCAAGAGCCTGAGGCAGCCGCTGCTTCTGCTGGTGTCGGTGCCGTTCGCCGCGACGGGTGCGATCGCGCTGCAGGTCATCTCGGGCATCCCCCTCGGTGTTGCTTCGCTCATCGGCGTGCTGATGCTCATCGGTATCGTGGTGACCAACGCCATCGTTCTCGTTGACCTCATCAACCAGTACCGAGAGCGCGGCATGAGGGTGCGGGACGCGATTGTGCATGGTGCGTCGCGCAGACTCCGCCCCATTCTCATGACCGCCCTCGCGACGATTTTCGCGCTTCTGCCGCTGGGAATCGGGCTAACCGGCCATGGTGGTTTCATCTCGCAGCCGCTCGCGATCATCGTCATCGGCGGGCTCGTCTCGTCCACGCTGCTGACCCTCATCGTGCTACCGGTGCTCTACTACCTCGTCGAGGGCGCCAAGGAGCGTCGCGCAGACAAGCGCGAAGCGAAGGCCGCCAAGGCGGGTGGCGGCCTGCCGCCGCAGCCGCAGCCGGCGGCGGGAGCGCCCGCACCTGTGCCCG
>OFDC01000360.1_pt1 | contig 37117 bp, 33 predicted proteins | sample 1520941 | NCBI WGS metagenome assembly OFDC01 (sample SAMEA94258168, study PRJEB24077) | hot springs metagenome | biome: Aquatic biome; feature: Water | place: India | collected 2012-12-06 | depth 5 m | reverse complement strand
AAGCCCAGTTATTGCAAATCCTGCAACGCTGGTTGGGTAAACACAGCACGTCCGTATCCGCTGATGTGACTTTTGACTCAACCGCTGATGTGGCTTCTGACAAATCTGCTATCAACTCACCCATCTCGGCGCGGTCGATAGCGTCTGGGGCAAATCACCCGCGTACTGCACCTGCAACCCCCAAAGAGAGTGGCGTATTTGCTCATACGCCATTAGCCGCCTCAACGACTACCGCCGATGACAACGCTAATCTACCAAGCCTACCATCATTCAGCAGTCAGCATAGCGCTGAGTCACTAGCAAGTCTTGCTGTCATTGATTGGGATGATGCGGTGATGCGGGTAGCAGGTAAGCCTGATTTGGCAGCCAATTTAATTACCTTGCTGATTGAATCAATTGAACAGGAAAAAAGTGACTTGCAGCAAGCTTGGCAGCGCCACGACAGGCAAGCCTTATCCCACGTGGCGCATCGCATTTTAGGGGCGAGTCGTTATACAGGCGTGCCACAGCTACGCCAAGCCAGCCAAAATCTTGAAGACAAGTGCTTGCTAAATATCAACAATAGCTCGCCTGCGCAATTTGCCATTTTGGCGCCTTATTATGAGCAAATGCTACAAGCGCTCGATAACTTGGCACAGGCTGATTTGAGTCAATTCCCTGCGCTCAAATATGCCCAGCTCAAAGAAAACGACATGACTTGGAAGATAATTTGATGCCCATCACCACAATGCTGCCTAGGTTTGGCACACTTGCTATTTCACGTTACCTTTCTTAAACGTATCGTCTGATATCGCCTCTTGTGCCAAACCAACAAAATCAGTAAAGTGAGATTAATGATTGCAAATCTTCGCGTTTCGCAACATTTTTTTAAGTGTATTGGGTTGGTCAAATTTTAAGGATGCGTATGTCGGTTTTGTCGGTATCGAAAATATTGTCGGGTGTAGGGTTTTTGCCATTTCCTAAGCGTGCTACTGCTTTGTCTTTAGCGCAGCGTATCAACGCTGCAAACGATAACCTTGCGCCCGATGTGCGGTTGGAACTTAGCGGCGATGATAGCGTCATTGTTTGGCTGACACGGATTGACAAGCGCAATGCGTTAAGTTTTGCGTTGATGGATAAACTCATTGATTTAGCCCACCTGCTCAGCACATGGACGGACGTGCGGGCGGTGATTTTGGCAGGTGAAGGTAAAAGCTTTTCTACCGGCATTGATTTGGCGGATTTAAACAACCCAAAAAATCTAACACAGGTCGCTTGGGAGCTTATAAAACCGTTTCAAAGTAAATTTCAAAAAGTGTGCCTTGTGTGGCGAGAACTGCCGATGCCTGTCGTCAGTGTATTGCATGGACATTGCCTTGGCGCAGGGCTACAGTTGGCACTGGCGACCGATATCCGTATCGCCACAGCGGATTGCCAATTTGCCATTATGGAAGCCAAATGGGGACTGGTAGCGGATATGGGACTGACCCAGTCTGCGATGGGGGTGCTACGCGCGGACATCGTCAAGGAGTTAGCAATGACGGCACGGATTTTTGATGGGCAGCAAGCCTGTGACTACGGTGTGGTCAGCCATCTAAGCGACACGCCGATGGCAGTTGCCAAAACTTTGGTCACAGAATTAAGTAGTCGCTCCCCCGATGCCGTCCTGGCGAGCAAACGCATCATCAATGCCATGTATCACACGCCTGCAACAACCTTGTATCAAGAAAAACTGTGGCAAATTAAATTACTGCTAGGACAAAACCGCAAGCTTGCCGTCAAAAAAGCCAAGGATGAAACCGTCAAATTTATTGGGCGTCAATTTAACTAATTTAACATAGGGCTTAATTGACCTTGGTGAGTGCCATCATGCTAAGACCCCTGTTCAAACGTCGTCTTATTTTTTTAGCCAGCCTGTTTTTGGTATGTATGGCGATTTTGTTTTTTATCGCCTGGTGGGGTCGTCTGCCTGCCAACTCGGGCAAATCCAGCACTTACCAAACCGCTGTGATTACCAAAGACCATCAAAAAACGGTGGCAACCGATATGCCACCGGATGAGCCCTCCAGCCGTTTTCGCCAATTTGGCTCGCAAAGCATGGCCGATGGCATCGCAGAATTGGTTAAAAGCCATCCACAAAAAACGGGCGTTTATCCCTTACCAGATGGTATGGATGCGTTTGCCGCACGTATGCTGCTCATTAGCACCGCAGAAAAAACCCTAGATGTGCAGTATTATATTTGGAATAACGACATCACGGGCAATCTGATGTTCCAAGCCATCAAAGAAGCGGCAGAGCGCGGTGTACGCGTGCGATTATTGATAGATGACAACAATACCCGTGGTCTCGACCCAACGCTGTGGGTACTCAATGACCACCCCAATATTGAAGTGAGATTGATGAACCCCAATCGTTTTCGCTCGTGGCGCTGGCTAGGGTTTGTGGGCGATTTTGAGCGGCTCAATCACCGTATGCACAATAAATCCATCACCGCCGATAGCCAAATCACCATCACGGGCGGACGCAATATCGGGGATGAGTATTTTTCTTTAGACCAAGAGATGGTATTTTCTGACCTAGATGTGCTGATGGTTGGGCATATTGTGCCTCAGATGTCACAAGCGTTTGACCAATATTGGAACCATAAACTGGCTTTTCCTATCACCGATTTGGTCAAAAAACCTGAGCTATCTGCCCTAAACCAAGTATTTACCCCAAAAACCCAAAAAGCTGATAAACCCGCGTCGCAACAACTCGACCCTGTGCTAAAGCTGAAAAACGACTATCTAAAGCGCTTGGTGGCAATCGACTTTGTCAACCAAATCAAACAACAAAAATTGCCGCTCTACTGGGCAAGCGTGCAGCTGTTGACGGACCATCCTGATAAACTCGGCAACGAAGCCAATACCCAAGGGTTAGATATCAACCAAAGCTTAGGTAAAATCAGCCGCGAACTCAATTTAATCTCTGCCTATTTTGTCCCCACACAGCAAGGCAAAGATTATTTTATCAACCTTGCAAAAAAAGGCGTAGCGGTGAATATTTTGACCAATGCCATGAGCGCCACCGATGTCAAGCTTGTGCATTCTGGCTATGCCAAACACCGCAAAGACTTACTCAAAGCTGGGGTCAAGCTGTATGAGCTCAAGCCCAATGCCAGCAAAGACAATCTGCGTGATTCATACTTGACAGGAAGCTCTGCCACCAGCTTGCATGCCAAAACGTTTGAAAGCGATGGTGAAAAGGTGTATATCGGCTCGTTCAACTTTGATCCGCGTTCAGCCTTGACCAATACCGAACTTGGCGTTGCCATCGCCCACCCTGTCCTTGCCAACAAAATCCGCAATGAATTTTTGCAAGCCTTGCCAAAAACCAGCTACACCTTGTCGCTCAAAGATGACAACATTCAGTGGTCAACGCTTGAGAACGGTCAAATCGTCACCTATGATGAAGAGCCACAAACCAAGGCTTGGCAGCGTACCCTAGTATGGATGCTATCGCACCTACCGATTGAAAAATTTTTGTAAGCTGTCCTTGTTATGAGCTACAGTTATGAACGACAGCGTTAACCAATACGCTTAGCGCAACTGGCTATCTTTACTACCACGGCGATTAAACAGCTCGACTTTTTGCTGATGCTGCTCTAGCGATTGTTGACAACGCACGCACAAGTGCACCCCTGGCATCGCAAGACGCCGTGCTTCGGGGATTGGGGCATCGCACTCCTCGCAATGCGTTAGGCTCTCGCCCTGTGGCAATGCCCGTTTTGCCCGTGCAATCGCATCATTAATAGTCGCTTCAATTTGCTCGTTTTCTGCGCCATCCGCAGCCCAACCACTTGCCATATTTTTCCTTAGATTTTAATAGGTTAATCATAATATGGTAGTGGTTTTATCAAATTTCAATAGCGTATTAAAGCCATCATCGCGCCATTTTATTGTGGCTGTAAATCAATCACCTGACCTTTGATACCTGCCGCTTCATCACTCATCAAGGCAACATACGCACTCATCAAGTCTTCGGGCGCAAGCAAAGTGTTGGGGTTTTCGCTCGGATAGGCAGCAGCCCGCATTTGGGTACGCGTGGCACCGGGATTGATGCAGTTAAAGCGCAGGGTGGTGGTCTTTTGGGTTTCTTGGGTAAAAATATCGCTCATCCCTTCCACCGCCAATTTTGACAGCGCATATGCCCCCCAAAATGCGCGTGGACGGCTGCCGACACTGCTAGAGGTAAACACCACTGAGCCACTTTGCGCAGATTTGAGTAGTGGTAGCAAAGCTTGGGTAAGGGTAAAGGTGGCATTAAAATTGACTTTCATCACTTGCTCAAAAATAATCGGGTCATACATCTCAAGTGGGGTCAATACACCGAGCAGCCCTGCATTGTGTAAAACACCGTCCAAATGCCCGACTTCACGCTCAATCAAAATCGCCAATTGCTGCATTTCTGTGTAGCTTGCGCTCTCTAAATTCATCAGTAACATGGCAGGCTGTGCACCGCCTTCTGCTTCAATTAGGTCATACACGGCTTCAAGCTTGCTCGCGGTTTTGCCAAGTAGTAGCACGGTCGCGCCATACTTTGCATAGCTTAGCGCGGCGGCTTTACCGATGCCATCACCTGCCCCTGTGACCAAAATATTTTTACCTTTTAGACAATCGGTAGGTGGGATAAAGTTACGGATATCATCATGCGTTGCTAAAGTCATAGTTTCCTCAAAATTTTTCTCAAAAGCTTGTTAAAAAATTTCCTAAAAATCGGGCAAATTGTTAACACTTTGTCTATGCATCAACCGCCTAGTCGCTTGTTCAAGTGTCCGCTCAAGCATCCGTCCAATCGCCAAGCAAAGCGGTCAATTCAGCGACGCTATGGATTATGTTATCTGCGCCCCAACTGCCCAAATCCGCTTGGTCTTCCGGGGGGATGTAGCCATAAGCTGCCAAAATCGTGCGCATATTCGCCGCATTGCCCGCTTGAATGTCACGGATATGGTCACCGACATATACACAATTTTTAGGCTGTAACTGACGCCCAAGTTGTTCATTCAACCGCGCTACTGCCAAATACATGGGCTCTGGGTCGGGTTTGGTGTGTTTGACATCATCAGGGCATACCAGAACCGCACAGCGCTCAGTTAGCTGAAGTTTCTCTAATAAATTTTCCGCCAAATAACGCGGCTTATTGGTGACAATACCCCATACAATACCGTGCGCTTCTAGCTTTTTTAGCAAGTCATCAAGCCCATCAAACAAGCGACTATCGACACAGATATCAGCCTCATAGGTGTCCAAAAACTCTTGCCGATAAGCCAGCAAGTTTGGGTCATCCTCAGTCACATGGGCAAGCTCGCCAAACATCAGCTTGACCATGGCTCTGGCGCCGGCAGAAACTTGCTCGCGAATGGCAATATCACTGGGCGCTGGGTGCTGGTGTTTGGCGCACATCACCTTAATAATGCGGATAAAATCAGGCGCTGTATCAATCAAGGTACCATCAAGGTCAAACAATACGGCTTGGCATTTTTCAGTCATTTTTTGCTCAAATCAACGATTAAAATTTAAATAAAGCCAACTACTGAGGCTTATATACCGCCATCATGTAGTTAACGTCAACATTTTGTGCCAGCCAATAGTGCTTGATAAGGGGATTGTAATGTAAACCAATTAAATCTTGACGTTTGCAGCCTGCACGCTGGGCGAACCGATCTAGCTCGGCTGGGGTGATGAATTTTTCATAATCATGTGTGCCGCGTGGCAACAAGCGCAAGATATATTCAGCGCCAATCACCGCAAATAGGTAGGATTTTGGGTTGCGATTGATGGTCGATAGTACCAATACGCCATTGGGTTTGAGCAAGGTAAAACAAGCATTGATAATGGACTGTGGGTCTGGCACGTGCTCGAGCATTTCCATACACGTCACCACATCAAACTCACCAGCGTGCGCTTTGGCAAAATCTTCTACCGCAACACAAGCAAAATCAATCGCTTGGCTGGTCTGCGTAGCATGGATTTGTGCTGCCTTGATATTGGCTTCTCCCAAATCAATACCCGTCACCGTGGCGCCGCGCACTGCCATGCTATGCGACAAAATACCACCACCACAGCCGACATCTAACACTTTTTTGCCTGTTAATCCTGATTGCTGGCGGGCGATGGTTTGCTGTTCAATCCAGTTTAAGCGTAGCGGATTGATTTGGTGCAAGGTGGCAAACGCACCTGTTCTGTCCCACCATTCATTGGCAAGGTCGGTGAATTTTTGTACTTCTTGTAAGTCGACGTTTTGCTGTAGGTTCGGTTGTGTCATGATGATAGTTCCGTTTGATTTTTACTTCGCTATTTTTTTAATTCGATACTTCTTACTTTAATAGCTTACTTTAATAGCTTACTTTAATAGCGTGTTATCGCGTTTTTTGAAATACAGTTGCTTGCTAACCACAATTGCCATCAAAAATAGCCTTATTCTAACAGTTTTTAGCCCATGCGCTGTAGAATTTATGTGGCGGACTGATAGCGTAAAATTGTAGGATAGATTTGTAGGGTACAATAGTTTATCACTACCCAGCCGCATAACTGCCCAATTCTGAACGTCACTAATAAAATAAACTTAAAAAAAACATGGTTTTTAATTTAGAAAATTTAATTAACATATTGCTTATTTTTTTCACCATTGTAGTTTTTTTTAGTTTACAAAGTATTACACTTAGGCAGCTCCTTAATTTATGATAGTATAACGCGCAGGTATTTTCGTATTTTGAGCGCTACTAGCAAGCGATTTTCTATAAGATATGAGCCGTGCTAGACCCTATGATTTGACTGTTAATGAGGCAACCATGAAAAAATTAGCAATGACCGCAATCGCCGCCGCAATCGGCTTGACCAGTTTATCAACCCAAGCTGCAGATTTTGTAGCGGGTCAAGACTATAAGGTGCTGGCAAACCCAGAAAAAATTGAAGGCAATAAAATCATTGTTCGCGAATTTTTTTGGTATGGTTGCCCACACTGCTACAAATTAGAACCTTACATGGCACAGTGGTCGAAAAAATTGCCAGCTGATGTGGTGTTTATGCAGACGCCAGCTGCGATGAACCCTGTGTGGGAACAAAATGCCCGCGGTTTTTATGCCGCACAGTTGTTAGGTTATCAAGGCAAAACCCACCAAGCGATGTTTGACGCGATTCAAAAAGACCGCCAAAAATTGTTTGACCAAGCCTCTATCGGTCAATGGTACGCATCAAAAGGCGTGGATATCAATAAATTTAACAGCTTGTACAATTCTTTTGCAGTAAATACCCGTATCGCACGTTCAAAAGATGCGGCGCAGCGCTTCCAACTATCAGGGGTACCTGCGGTTGTCGTTGATGGCAAATACGTTGTTGAGGGTGCGGATGGTAAAGTGCCACAAGTGGTTAACTATCTTATCAATAAAGCCCGTGCTGAGCGTGGCGGTAAATAATCCGACAGCCATTTGCTGAGGGTTAATGGTTTTAGCCTAGATGGTTTTAGCCTAGATGGTTTTAGCTTAAATAGTAAAAAAGCCGTTTCAATGAATTAGCATTGAAACGGCTTGTTTTATAGGAGCGGCTTTTTTTATGGTAGTTAATAAAACCTAGTGGTCGGCTGGCGTGCCGCCTTGTGCCACAATCCAGTTTTTTAGCTGTTTGGTTTTTTCATCCAGTAGCGTTTTATCACCGCTTGCTTCGACATTAAGACGAATCAGTGGCTCGGTGTTAGAAGCGCGGACGTTAAAGCGCCAGCGTGGAAAATTGACCGACAAGCCATCGAGTTTATCGAGGGTCGCCGTTTGGCTATCAAATTTTTGGTAGCTTTCTTCAAGTTTTGCCAATACCGCGGGCGCAGTGATACCGTCTAATTTAAAGTTAATCTCACCTGAGATAGGAAAAGCGGCAATCATCTCATCAACTAGTTGCGACAAGCTTTTGCCAGTTTTTGACAATAACTCAATCACCAATAACCAAGGAATCATGCCACTATCGCAGTAGTTAAAATCGCGGAAATAATGATGCGCAGACATCTCACCGCCATACACTGCATTGTTCTCACGCATGACTTGTTTGATAAAAGAATGCCCTGACTTACTGATGGTCGCTTTGCCACCTGCCGCCGCGATGACGCTTTCGGTATTTAAGATATTGCGCGGGTCATAGACAATCGCCTCGGCAGGATTTTTATCCAAGAAAGCTTTGGCAAGCACCCCCACTACATAGGTGCCTTCCAAGAATCGAGCGTTTTCATCAAAGAAAAAACAGCGGTCAAAATCGCCATCAAACGCAATCGCCAAGTCCGCTTTCTCCGCCAATAGCTTGTCTGCTGTCACTTTACGGTTGGCAATAATCATGGGATTGGGAATACCATTGGGAAAACTGCCATCGGGCGCATGATTGATTTTGACAAAATTAATAGGCGCGTTGGCAGCTTGTAGACGCTGCTCAAGCAAATCAATCGTTGGCGCGGCACTACCGTTGCCACAGTTGACGACCACTGTCAAAGGTCGTAACGCGTTGACGTCAATATAGCCTATGAGATGGTCGATATAGGCGGTTTTGTCTGCTTTTAACTGATACTCGCCTTTACTGGCTGCCGCTTTGAACGCGCCTTTTTCTGCGATTTGTTGAATGTCTGCCAAGCCGGTGTCCGCGCTAATGGGTTTGGACTGTTCACGCACCAATTTTAGCCCGTTATAATTGATGGGGTTGTGACTGGCGGTCACTTCAATACCGCCAATCGCGCCATAATGGCTGGTGGCAAAATACACCTCTTCAGTGCCTGTCATACCCAAATCAATCACATCGATGCCCGCATCTAATATGCCTTGTATGGTGGCTTTTTTTAGGGCTTCACTACTGGGGCGAATGTCACAGCCAATCACAATCGCTGGTTTTTGCTGATTTGATAGCGGTGCACTTAAAAATTGGGCGAAAGCACGTCCGATACGGTAGGCGATGTCCTCGTCAAGGTTTTTACCGAGTTCGCCGCGGATGTCATAGGCTTTAAAAGACGAAATTGTGATGGGAGAAAAATCATTCATATACGTGGCTCATGGGATTAAAAATTAAGAATGTCATTCAATGAACTGTTAATTACTCAAAATCAGTTATTTACTAGCAGTTATTTACTAGCAATGATCAACTATCACCAAACACATCGCGGCTATACACTTTTGCCTCGACGTGCGCTAATTCGGGATGTAATCGGTTTGCGACAATCACATCGCTGGTTTGTAAAAAACTCGCTAAATCATTGACTACAGGACAATCCATAAACTGCGATGACGACAGACTGGGCTCATAGATTTGTACATCAATGGCATGTTGTTTGAGCAGTTCAATAATGTCCAAAATCGCAGAATCTCTAAAGTTATCGGCATCTTTTTTCATGCTCAAGCGGTACACGCCCACGGTATTAGGCTGCTTGGCGATAATTTGACGCGCGATAAAGCGTTTGCGGGTATTATTGGCATCCACCACCGCATGAATCACATTGGCAGGAATCCCTGCATAATTGGCTTTGAGCTGTTGGGTATCTTTGGGTAGACAATAGCCACCATAGCCAAATGATGGGTTGTTGTAATGCATGCCAATCCGTGGGTCTAAGCTCACACCAGTGATAATCGACTCACTATCAAGCCCCATGCTTTCGGCAAAGCTATCTAACTCGTTAAAAAATGCAATGCGTGTGGCAAGGTAGCTATTGGCAAATAGTTTGACCGCCTCTGCCTCGGTGGGCGGCATGATTTGGCTTGGTGTTTGGCGTGATGTTTGGCTTAGCGTGTCAGTTTGTTCGCTGGCAGTTTGGTATTGAGTAATTAATTGGTGGCAAACATCTTGCAGCGCTGGCACATGGTTTATATCACAGCCAACGATAATACGTGACGGATGCAGGTTGTCATATAACGCTTTGCCTTCCCGCAAAAACTCCGGCATAAACAAAATACGCGTATCAAATTTTGCCTGCATGTCAGCGGTAAATCCAATCGGCACAGTCGATTTGATCACAATCGGCACTTGTGCGTTGTTAGCGCGTACGGTTTGGATACTGGCTTCCACCGATGAGGTATCGAATTTGCCAGTGGCGACATCGTAGTTGGTCGGTGTGGCGATAATCACCAAATCTGCGGTTGAAAAATCCGCCTCACTCACCAACTGCGCTGTTAAATTCAGTGACTGGGTTGCCAAGAACTGCGCAATCAACGCATCGTCAATCGGCGACGCTTGCTGTTGTAATTGGGCAATTTTTTGGGCATCGATATCGACCAAGGTGACTTGGTTAGCAAGTTTAGGCTGGGCTAAAAGTACCGCATTGGACAGACCGACATAGCCTGCGCCAATGACAAAGATGGTTGTAATCATAGGTGATGAAACCTTACAAATCGCAGCAAAAATTAGCGAAGCCGTCGCGTATTTTTAGCCTTGATATTTCTTATATTTTTAAATGAGGTAAGTTTGTGCCAATATCACTATAGTTTGACAAAATGGCATAGCGATGACAACGATTATTTTGCAGCCTCTGTGTTTTAGGTATTTGTGTTTTAGGTATTTGTGTTTTAGGTATTTGTATTTCAAGTCTTTGTATTTTAGGCATCTAGACTGTCAAGGCAAATACTTACCAATAGGCTTAGATTGCCCCGTCAAATGCGCTAAAATAGCTAGGTCAATTATATTGTGAATTTTTCATCATTTACTATCAATCACCCTTCAGAGATAACGATGCAACCGACTTCCAATTTTGCTGACCTCATTGCCTTAATGGCACGACTGCGCCAAGACTGCCCTTGGGATAAAAAACAAACCAACGATAGCCTCATTCCCTACGCCCTAGAAGAAACCTATGAGCTCGTCGAGGCCATACAATCTGGCAACATTGACGACATCAAGGGTGAGCTTGGCGATGTGCTGCTACAAGTGGTTTTTCACGCTTGTCTATATCAAGAACAGCAGCAGTTTGATATCAGTGAGGTGATTTTCACCTTGCAACAAAAACTCATTCGCCGTCACCCGCATGTGTTTGACAAAGAAAATCTAAAAACCGATGAAGATGTCAAAAAACGCTGGGATGAAATCAAAGCCTTGGAAAATGCCGAAAAAGCCAAACAGGGTAAACTGGTAAACCATCGCCGCACCCTTGATGCGGTCAAGGCAGGCTCAGCGTTAATGCAAGCGCAACAATTACAAAAAACTGCCAATAAAGTCGGTTTTGACTGGGATGTGGTGTCGGGTGCGGTGGGCAAATTGGATGAAGAAGTGGCAGAGCTCAAAGAAATCTTACCAATCGATGGTCAAAAACCGACGCCTGAGCAAAAAGCGCTGCTAGAAAAAGAACTGGGCGATTGTTTTTTTGCCCTAGTCAACATTGCCCGCAAACTGGGCATTGATAGCGAAAAAGCAACTTTGACCACCGTACATAAATTTCGCTCTCGTTTTGGCTTTATTGAAGATGAGCTCGCCAAAATGGGTAAAACCCCTGAAACTGCGAGCTTAGAGGAAATGGATAACTTGTGGGATTTGGCAAAACAGCATGAAAGATTTGTGTAAGGGTTTTTGAGCACGGGCTATGTTTTAGGTTTTAGATTTTAGATTTTAGATTTTAGGGTCTAGTATTATTGACAGCTGATACCCTGTTTACATGCCGTGTACATTTTTTTGGTAAAACAGTTTTTTAGCTAAGTTTGTACTACGTTTGGCTTTTTTATTGCTCAAGATTTATTGTTCCAGACGCATTGGCAAGGTATACTGAGTCAACAGGGATTTGACCGTTAAAGCAATGATTTTTCGATTATTAGTTGGCTCAACTTTTGCCATTTTAGTTCTAGCGCTATGGGCAATGCCCGCACAGGCGCAAGTATGTACCCCAAGCTTGACGCCCGAGCAGGCTTTTTTGGCCGTGACAAATTTGACGGGGACTAACGATAATACCAAAAAATCCTCTGCAAATGTCCTTGCCAGTTCACCCAAAGTGATTAATATCAATACAGCCAGTGAAGCACAGCTTACACAGCTTGATGGTATCGGTGCCAAAAAAGCCCAGCAAATTATTTTATACCGGCAAATGATAGCGCCGTTTGCCACGGCAGATGACCTAGCCAACGTCAAAGGTATCGGTAAAGCAACTGTCGATAAAAATCGCCACCGCATTACCACCCAATAGTGATAGCAAAGCATTGGCAATCATCGCAAGCCTATTCTTATTTTATACCCTCTGTACTAGCCACCAAACCGTCTCATCCTATACCGCTAACGCACTACCAATAATCAATCAGTAGACAATATTTTTTGCTCACTGGATTTTTTGTAACCGTGAATTAATATCCCTAGTTAGGCAGAAATTTGCTACACTAACCGCTAATAAATTTCTGCCGTTTTCATGGATTTTGGTTACTATACATGGCAAAAAAAACTCGCAAATCACCTAGCACGGCAACCGCTGCTGGCAATACCCCGACCGATTATGTTTTAGATAGACAGTCGGCTCGCCAGGATGCCAAAAAACTGGGCTTAAACAAAGCTGATTTACCCAACTCCATCAAAGAAGTGATTAGCACACTGACGCAAGCGGGTTTTGAAGCCTATATCGTCGGTGGTGGGGTGCGTGATGCCTTGTTAGGCTTAAAGCCCAAAGATTTTGATGCTGTGACCAACGCCACCCCAAACCAAATCAAAGAAGTATTTGGCAAACGCTGCCGCATCATCGGACGGCGTTTTCAGCTGTGTCATGTGTATTCTGGTCGCGATATGATTGAAGTTGCCACCTTTCGCGCGCCGCCTAAGGACAACAATCATCTCACCGAAGACGGCATGATTATGCGTGACAATGTGTGGGGTGATATCTATCAAGATGTGGTGCGCCGCGATTTTAGTATCAATGCCCTGTACTATCAGCCATTTGACGACATCGTTTATGATTTTTGTGGGGGTCTCAACGATATTGAAAACCGCACCATTCGTCTGCTCGGCGACACCCAAAAACGCATTGAAGAAGACCCTGTACGTCTGCTACGAGCGCTGCGTTTTAAAGCAAAATTGCAGTTTGATTTTGACAGCGACTTAAACCAACAATTCAACGCGCAAAACTGGGCATTATTGGCGCAAGTATCCCCTCACCGCTTGTACGATGAGACGCAAAAAATGTTCACAGGTGGCTACTTGGTGCCAATGCTACCACTGCTATTTGATTATGGTGCGTTTTCCCAGTTGTTGTTTTACCCACCGACAACCGTGACACCGCTACTCAACCAAGTCACCATCAATACCGATAGGCGCATAGGTAGTGGTAAAAGCATTAACCCTGCGTTTTTTTATGCCACTATTTTGTGGGAAAGTTATCTGTATTTATTGGATAAGTTTAAAAAGAACACACCGTTTAGCGACGCGCAAAACCAAGCCGCCAATAAAGTGTTGGACAAGCAGCGCCAGCACACGGCGATGCCCAAGTTTGCCGAGCAATTTATTAAAGATATTTGGCTCATGCAGCCAAGACTTGCCCAGCCGCGCAAAAAAAATCTGCAAAAGCTGTTTGAAAACCCACGTTTTCGGGCTGCCTATGACTTTTTGATGATGCGTGAGCAAGTGGAAGCCAAAAACCAAGCGCTTGCCAAGCAGCATGGCGCAGCGATTACGTTGGATGATGAAAGCACCAACGGCATGGGGCATTGGTGGGCGTGGTTTCAAACCCTAGGTGCCAAGCAGCAGCAACAAGTGATTGATGAGTTTGACCTTGAATCGGTGCGTTTGCGCTTTGCCAATATTGTCAATCAGACCAGTTTTGAGGACGACAGTGTTGCTTACCAAACTAGCGATGCGATGCCTGGTAATGAAGCAGGCATGGGTAGCGATTTGGGTCATGGACAGCGCCGCCGCGAACGACGTGGTTTGCCGTTTGCAGCAAATAGCCAAATCGAGCGTGAACTGCTGCAAGATACAGCGCTATCTAGCAAAGCGCACAAACCAACACAGCAGCAGCAACTTGAAAAAGCCCAGCTGCAGCAGTTATCACTTGCCAGTCACACCAATTCAGCACCGGCTAAGTCACTGATTGTAGCGCCAATCACAGCGCCACAAAACGATGACCACCCATATCAGCCGACAAGTTCTGCTTTGACTTATGCTGAGACAAACGCACGCCCAAATAGTTCACACCCAAATAATTCGAACCTAGGTCGCTCACGCAAACGCGACAAAGCCTATTTATCGGCAGCCAGTGTACCTGCCAAACGTGCGCGACGTACCCCCAGCTCAAACTGGTCGATTTTGGAGCAACGTCAGCAAGCGGATATCGCAACATCTGCTATTGATTTGCGTGGCGAACCTGTCAGCCCAACGCCCGTCAAACAAAGCATTGACAATCAGGCGGTGACTCATACTCATGCCCATACTGATATTGGCACTGGCACTGGCACGGTCAAGCATTCGGCTTCCAATGAATCAATGATTGACAATGGCGCGGTACAGCCAAAGCCAAAGCGAGCGCCACGGACGCGTAAAAAAGCGGTCGCTGATAGCAAAGTCTCAGCAGAAGCGGTGACTGAGAACGAGGCACCGGCACCGGCAAAACGCACTCGCAAACGCGCGGTCAAAATCGACGGTCATCAGCCATGATTACCTGCTATATCGGTTTGGGTGGCAATATCGCAAACGCGCTTGGTACGCCAAAGCAGCATATTGCCAATGCTATTGCGGCGTTTTACGCATCGCCGCACTTTGCCAATGTTACCGCATCCTCACTGTATCAATCCAAAGCCTTTGGGGTCACCGACCAGCCCGATTTTTTTAATGCGGTGGTAAAAGTTGATACCGATTTGGCGCCCTTAGCGCTATTGGATTTTTGCCAAGGTTTGGAGAGTGATGCCAAGCGCACGCGTTTGCGTCACTGGGGTGAGCGTAGTTTGGACGTCGATGTATTGTTGTATGGCGATGACACAATCAACAATGCGCGTTTAACCGTGCCACATAAGGGTTTATTTGCGCGTAATTTTGTGCTAATTCCGATGCTAGAGCTTGACCTAACCCTTATGGTAAATGGGCAAAAATTGGCAGATTTACCGACCAGTCAACAGTGGCAGGGCTTGGAAAAATTAACCGTGCTTTAACCCATATCAGTTAACATGGTTTTTTGTAAAAATTAACAAATTATGGGCGCTATGGATTTGAAATCGCAAAAAATTAAACCATTGATAAAGTAACGTTTTTTGTTTTCCCTATTTCTTGTTTTGCCTGTTTCTTTTGCCCTTGCTTCTTTTAGCTTTACTTTTTTTACCCTCGATTCTTTTAACTTTGCTTTTTTAAAGGAAACCGCATGAGCTACGTTAGCAACCTAGAATCTAACCCTGATTCAACAACTGAGTCAACATCTGCCGCAGCGACGACCAAAGCTAAATTGCCTGTGACTTTGTCCACCTTAAATAAACTCAAAGCCAATGGCGAGACGTTCTCGTGCTTGACCTGTTATGACGCAAGTTTTGCAGCAGCGATGCAAGTTGCAGGGATTGATACGATTTTGATTGGCGATAGCCTTGGTATGGTGGTGCAAGGACAAACTTCAACCTTGCCGGTGACAATCGCAGACATGGTATATCATACCCAAAACGTGGCTCGTGCCAACAGTCATGCACTGATTTTATGTGATTTACCTTTTATGAGCGTTGCCACGCTTGAGCGCGCACTCGATGCCAGCCAAGCGGTGATGCAAGCAGGCGCGCATGTGGTCAAAATCGAAGGCGGTGCCGAGCTTGCCACAATTGTGTCAGTGCTTGCCAACAACGGCGTGCCGACCTGTGTGCATTTAGGTTTGACGCCGCAATCCGTGAATGTGTTTGGTGGCTACAAAGTACAAGGCAAAACCGATGCCCAAGCGGAAAAACTCATGGCTGACTGTCAAGCAGTGGTAGAGGCGGGCGCCGCCATTTTACTGCTCGAATGTGTCCCTGCTGAGCTTGCCAAAAAAGTGCGTGACACTTTCCCCGTGCCAGTGATTGGTATCGGTGCGGGCGTGGAGTGTGATGGTCAAGTGCTGGTCATGCACGATATGCTTGGGGTATATACCCGTAAACCTGCCAAGTTTGTCAAAGACTTTTTGACCGACGAGCATAACGAAACCAAGGATATCACCGGGGCGTTTAAAGCCTATCATCAGGCGGTCAAAGACCGTACGTTCCCAACGCCAGCGCATAGTTTTTAGTAATCATAAAGGCAAAAAAATGCAAGTATTTCATACCATCAACGCATTACGTGATACCTTAAAACCTTTACGCCATCAAGCGGCTGCGCCAAAGATAGCGCTGGTTCCCACGATGGGTAATTTGCACAGCGGTCACGTGACCCTCGTCAAAAAAGCCAAGGAACTTGCCGATATCGTGGTGGTCAGTGTGTTTGTTAACCCAACCCAATTTGGTGTGGGTGAAGACTTTGATACCTACCCACGCACGCTAGCGGCTGATGTGGCAAAACTTACCGAGGCGGGCGCAAATTTTGTGTTTGCCCCAAGCGTGGAACAAATGTACCCGACCTACCCTAACAACGTGCAAGTGCTGTCAGGTGATATCAGCAAAATCTTGTGTGCCAACACTCGCCCCACCCACTTTGATGGGGTCGGCTTGGTGGTGAGTAAACTGTTTAATATCGTCCAGCCTGACATCGCTGTTTTTGGCAAAAAAGACTATCAACAACTTGCCATTATCCGCCAGTTGGTCGCTGAGCTCAATTTCCCCATTGAGATTGTCGGGGTGGATATCGTACGGGCTGAGGACGGTTTGGCATTATCGTCTCGCAATCAATACCTAAGCGAAGCAGAACGTCAACTTGCCCCCACCTTACAAAAAAGCTTGCAACAGCTTGCCAGTGAGTTAAAAACTGCCAATTTTGCCGATTTTGACCAGATTATTGCCAGCGCAATTGATAAGTTAAATCGCGTGACGGTGGCTGATTCAGGCTTTAAAGTGGATTATTTGGCAGTTAAAAATCGCTTGTTGCAACCGCCGAAACCCACTGATAAAGACTTGGTAATTTTGACCGCTGCTTTTTTGGGCAAGAAAACACGGCTTTTAGATAACCTAGAGTTTAGTCGGGAAATGAATCAGCCATCGGCTAGCGACTTTAATCGACAACCTACCACCGCATCTGTGAAGGATTAACTATGTCAACGCTACAAGTTATCATTGTTTCAGGACGTTCAGGCTCGGGTAAGACATCGGTTCTCAATATTATGGAAGACTTTGGCTATTATCCCATTGATAATTTGCCACTCTCGCTAGTCCCTAGCGCCATTGATAAACTTGTACATGACAGCCAAATTTATAAAATCGCTATTGGTATCGATGTACGCTCGCCACAAGCGGACTTATCGCGGTTTGCTGAGGTCTATCATAAGCTGATAGAAGCTTATAGCAAACCGGCGATTAAAATACTGTATGTGACTGCCCAAGAAAGCGTTCTGGTGGCACGGTTTGACGCCACGCGCCGTGTCCATCCGTTAATGGCGGTATCGGGTAATCTACCCAATGCCATCAAAAAAGAAATCGATATTTTAGAGCCGATTGCTATTCGTGCTGATATCAAAATTGACACCAGCCTTCTTAATATCCACCAACTCAAAGAAGTCATCCGCGATCATTTGGGCGTGGATAATGCGGTAACCGTTAATATTTTATCCTTTGGGTTTAAATATGGGGCACCGATTGATGCTGATTTTATTTTTGATGTGCGCACCCTGCCAAACCCGCATTGGAAGATTGAACTGCGCAACCAGACAGGGCTAGATGATGGGGTCAAAGCATTTTTTGCTGACTACAGCGAAGTAGATGACATGGCGAATGATATTATCGCTTTTTTTAAAAAATGGTTACCGCCTTTTTTGCACAACAATCGCCATACCGTGACCATCGCTATCGGTTGTACTGGGGGCAAACACCGCTCTGTGTATATCGCAGAAAAGTTGGGTGAGTCACTGACCCAATCGCTACCCAAAGAGATGGTGGTACGTCTCAAACACCGTGAAAAAAATCGCTGGTAGCACGTTCTGAATCCACTTTTTACTGATGATTGATAACTTTGAGATTGATAAATGATTAATTTTGACCAAATGGATATGGCGGTTAGCCGTACCGAACTAAAAAAAGCCCATGAACGCCTACAGCGACTGGCTGAGCCGCTTGCCAATTTGTCAAAAAAACAAATGAAGGCGCTGCCTGCCAGTGAGTTTTTTTTGGATGACTTGCTGCAGCTTGCCGATATCACCAGCCATGAAGCACGTAAACGTCACATCAAGCGTTTGGGCAAATTGCTGGCTGAAGAAGAACCGCATGCGATTGTCGAATTTTTATTTCGCCATACCTTTAGCCCTGAGCAACAAGCCAAAATTGAAAGTTGGCAAACGCGGCTAAATTTGCAAGATGACAATACCTTAAAACAATTTACCAAAACTTTTTTTGACAGTGAATTCAACACCATCAAGCAGCTGCTGATTTGGATTGCGTATGCTGAATACACCCAAGATGATGAATTGATGAAAGAGAGCGTGGCTGATTTACACACTTATATCCGCCAAGTGGCGATTTTGTCCAAGGGTAAATAGTCGGACTGATTGCCATTTTTCTAACCACTTATCCCTATGTGGATTGGCTAGTGGCTATAGCGGATGACTGTATGATTGATTTATCCGCTACACATTGGGTTATGGCGCTAGCCTATGAGTCGATTTTTTACTGTCAAAGCTATTTTCATCATAAAATAACGTAAAATTGCTTTTATTTTATACAGTGAGCCGCTAAGGTAGGCCATCAGCCTTAGCCATCCTGTCCGCAATGAGTCATTTTCACCAGTTACGTCAACACACCCAGTCCAATCCCAACTATCCCAACCAAATTCGCCAATGGCGCGTGATTGTCATGGCGATTTCGGCATTTATTTTTAATACCACCGAATTTGTGCCAATTGCGCTGCTCTCTGACATTGGTCATAGCTTTGCCATGCCGGTAGAAACGGTGGGGCATATGATCACTATCTATGCTTGGATTGTGGCTATTTTGTCGCTCCCTGCCATGCTTGTCACTGCCCGTATTGAACGGCGTAAGCTATTGATAGCATTATTTGTTATCTTTATCGGGGGGCATGCGGTATCGGTAATGGCGCAAAGTTTTGCCATGCTGTTGGCTGGGCGGGCATTGATTGCGCTAGCGCATGCGGTGTTTTGGTCAATTACCGCAAGCCTTGTGGTGCGTGTTGCGCCCAAAGATCGTCAAACCAAAGCCTTGGGGCTACTGTCAATGGGTAGCGCGCTGGCGACGGTGCTTGGGCTGCCATTGGGTCGGATGATTGGGCAGTGGCTTGGGTGGCGGATGACGTTTGGTACGATTGGCGCGGCGGCGCTCTTGGCAATGATTATGGTGTGGTGGATTTTGCCAAAACTGCCGAGCAAAGATGTCGGCTCAGCGGCAAGTTTACCCAGTATCTTTAACAATATCCCCTTGCTCACTGTCTATACACTCACTGTGCTATGTGTGACGGCACACTTTACGGCGTATAGTTATATTGAGCCTTATATGCTGACGATTAGTCAGTTTAGTCAGCAATTTGCCACGGTGATTTTGCTGAGTTTTGGGGTGGCAGGGTTGCTAGCGAGCTGGCTATTTGGGCACTTTTATGACCGATTTCCACGGGCGTTTTTGATTAGCGCGATGGCAACGCTGCTGTTTTCGTTATTGGCATCTGCTTGGCTGCCCCATGTGCCAATCTTGTGGCTTGCCCTAGCGATGCTGTGGGGCTTGGCAATTACGGCGATTAGCCTTGCTTTGCAGCTACGCGTATTGCAGCTTGCGCCGAATGCCACTGATGTGGCGATGTCAATTTTTTCAGGGATTTATAACATCGGTATCGGCGGCGGCGCGTTCGTCGGTGGACTGGTGATTGCAAGCTTAGGACTGGCTATGGTGGGTTATGTAGGGGCAGGTATCGCGCTCATTGCCATGGTTTGTTTAATGGTGTATTTGGCGCGTACCCAAAAGTAATCAAACCCAGTAGCTTACTTGTAATTGGGCTTGCACTTAGACTTACGATTGGGTTTGCTTGCAGATGACTTTTTCCACTGAAAAGTTAACTGATATTCAAGGTTTCTACCAATGCCTGTTTGAGTTTTTCTAGTCGCTCATCCGATAGCGGTTTGTCTTCATGGTCAGTGATAAAGAACATATCTTCGGCGCGCTCACCCAATGTGGTAATGCGGGCAAAATGCACTTCAATATCATGCGCCAAAAACACCTGCCCCACACGCGCAAGCAAGGCCGGCTGGTCAAGGGTTTCCAAAATCATCATATGCTGATTGGATTGCGGGTTAAAACTAAAAGACACTTTGGTGGGCACATGAAAATGCTTGAGCTGTCTAGGCATGCGTCGCTGCGCCACCTCAGGCAGCGTTGGACTAATAAAGGCTTGTTTTAGACGCTCAACGAGCTCAGTTTGGCGCTCGGTATCGGTGAGCAGCGTGCCATGCCTGTCAAGCAGTACATACGAGTCAAGCGCAAAATCTCGCGAGGCGGTGATGACGCGCGCATCGAGCACGTCCAAATCCATTTGGTCAAACACCGTCATGGTCACCGCAAATAAATTGGATTGGTCATGGGTATAGATAAACACTTGCACGGCATCGAGTGCCAACTCGCGATGTTCACGCAAAATAATCAGCGGCTCAGGTTGCTCGCTCTCTGTGCGTTGTTTTTGTATCTCATCATGCGCCATGATGGCTTTGGAATGCCAAACAATATCGCTTGGGACTTCACGCAAAAAATACTCTTCCCCTAGCCCATCCCACAGGCTTTCAATGTCAGCCAAGCCATTATCACCCGCTAGCAAATCACGGGCACTTTGCTTGTTGCTGGCAATCATGTCTTGGCGGTTCATCGGTGCATCGATATCAGCTCGCAGGATACGGCGGGTTTGGGTATATAGTTGACGCATCAAGGTTGCGCGCCAACTGTTCCAAAGCTGTGGGTTGGTGGCATTCATATCGGCAACGGTGAGCACATACAAATAATTCAAATAAGTCACATTACCGACTTTATCGGCAAATTCTGCCACAACTTCGGGGTCAGAGATGTCTTTTTTCTGCGCGGTCATCGACATCAATAAATGCTGAGACACCAACCAGCCGACAAGTTCAGCATCGGCTTGGCTCAAGCCATGTGACAAGCAAAACTTGATGGCATCTTGCTCGCCAAGTTCACTGTGGTCACCGCCCCGACCTTTGGCAATATCATGGAAAATCGCTGCCAACACCAACATCTCTTTACGGTCAATACGGCGGTAGATACCACTGACAAGCGGATAAGTATCAACATAATTGTCATCGGTAAAGCGGTGCAACATACGTATGAGCATCAAAATATGGGCATCTACCGTATAACGGTGGAACAAGTCATATTGCATGAGCCCAATAATTTGCCCAAAAGCAGGCAGATAGCTACCTAGCACGCCATAACGTTTCATGACTCGCAGTCGCCAAAATAGCAGATTTTGCTCTTTGATATTGTCCATAAACATGGCTTTATTGACGGGATCATTGCGAAAATGCTCATCAATGCCGCGAGCGGCGATTTTCAAAATCCGTAGCGTGCGGGTACGAATATGGCGAATATTTTGCTGACCCATCAACAAAAACATTTCTAAAATCGCGGTCGGATGTTGGGCAAACACTCGGGTATGCGTCACCGCAATGCGATCACCGACCAGTTTGAAGCGCTCATTAATCACCTTTCGCACCGGGCGCTGTTCATCGGGTAAGCGCGCCTCAATCAACGTTTCATAATAATGCTGGGTGAGCATTTCAGACAATGTTGAGTTTGACATGGCATAGCGGTAATAATCGCGCATAAACTGCTCGACTGCGGCATTGGGATGCGAATTGTCACGGTAACCGATGCGCTCAGCAATCAGGCGCTGATAGTCAAATAAAACACGGTTTTCATTGCGTTTGGCAATTTTGTGCAGATGATGGCGAATCAACCACAAAAAATCTTCCGCTTCTTGCAGCTCATCAAATTCTTTTTCGGTAATAAATTCTTGTTGCACCAGTCCAAACAAGTTTGTCACGCGAAAATAGCGCTTACTAATCCAGCTGACCGTATGAATATCTCGCAAGCCCCCCGGCGCGTTTTTAAGGTCAGGCTCTAGGTTATATTCCGTCGAATTATGTTTAACATAGCGCGCTTTGGCTTCTGCCATTTTGGCCTCATAAAACTTGGTTTGTGACCAGTTTTTATTGAGTAGCTGCATCGGCAACCCAGCTTGGGCAACGTTGCCCGCCAAAATTCGTGCTTCTAACAGACTTGTTGCTACCGTGATATCATCGTGACAAGCCTCATCGCATTCTTCAACAGAGCGCACCACCAAAGCAGGATCAATCCCAATATCCCAAAGCTTGGCGACGAACGGGGAAATTTTTTGGTTCAAGGCCTCATCAATCGGGTTTGGACTTAACAGCAATAAATCCACATCCGAAAAAGGATGCAATTCCCCACGCCCATAGCCCCCTGTGGCAAACAGCGTCAAATCGGTTTGATCAAGTTCATACAACTCAAATAAGGCTGCCATCATGCTATCAATCGCACAGCAGCGCCCCATGACGACTTGACGAATCGGTGTGCCAGATGCCAGCGCCTTATCCAAATCCGCTTCCACTGCTGCTAACCAAGCGGGTATGCCAAGATTGGCTTCGCCTTGCAGGCTAAGCGCAGGCAGTGGGGTAAAATACGGTAGTATCGGTGGGCAAGTAAACATAGCAAATCCTAATCAACGCCATTGTTATCAGAGTTAGCAGAGCAATTTTCAGTATTACAAATTTGATGCAAAAAAGCTAGCCACCGCTTGTAGCGAAAAATTGGGCTTACGCTTAGCTTAATAGAAACTTGGGCTTAAAAGCTTAGGATAAGAAAATTATTGGTTGTCAAAAGACGGTGACGCTGGCTCGTCATCAAGCAGGGTGTTGTTATGAGTGATATAGGGGCATTTGTCTTTGCGAAAGGCATGGGTCAGATGTTGTGCCACAAAATTGACAGTTTCTACGGGCTGTTCGCTCGCCGTTTCTCGCAATAGTTTGGACGGTGCATGGGTTAACGTTTGGGTGAGTTTACGGGTCAGTTCGGTTAATACGGCTTCGGCTGCATGACCATCGGCAAGCTGCTGTAAGGATTGGCTTAAAATCATATCCGCATGGTGTTTGGCTTGCTCACGGTACTGCTGAATATCCTGACCCACTTGGCGCACCAAGTATTTGCGCTCAATCGCCACCACGATTTGGCTCACCAATAATTCTGCTTCTACGGCAGCTTGGCGACGCTGTTCAAGGTTGCCCGCAATCACATGTTGTAAGTCATCAATTGAATATAAATACACGTCATCTAGCTCACTGACGGTAGGGTCAATATCACGAGGGACTGCCAAATCAATCATTAACATGGGCTGATGACGGCGCTGTTTTAACGCCTGTTTCACCATGGTTTTATCAATCAAGGTATATAAGCTACCGCTACAGCTGGTTACAATATCCGCTTGCGGCAACACGTTGGGTAATTGATCAAGCGGGGTAATCTCTATGTGCGGCACAATCGTTTCAAGCTCAGAGGCGAGCAGCGCGGCACGCTTAAGGCTACGATTACAGATGATGACTTTGCCGACACCTAAACCTGCGATATTGGTCGCAACCAGCCGATTCATCTCACCTGCCGCGACCACCAGCAGAGTGTTGTTGCTAGGTTTTTGAAAAATTTGGGTGACTAATTTGGCGGCAGCAAAGCCTAACGATACCGCTTGTGAGCCTACCCGTGTTTCGTTACGCACTTGTTTGGCGGCAGCAAATACCTGCTGAATCACCCAGCTAAGCTTACTCGAGATAGCTTCTTTGGCACGCGATTGGCGCACCGCCTGTTTGATTTGTCCCAAAATCTGCGGCTCGCCCAAAATCATCGAGTCTAGCCCAGACGCCACCCGCACCCAATGTAGCAGTGCATGGTTATTTTGATATTGATACAGGTGGGGCGCGATTTTTTGCATGGGCGTGTTTTTAAAAGCCGCTAGCCATTCAATCACTTGTGACATCGTGCTAGTGAGGGTCTGTCCTTCGGGGGCTAGGGCATAGATTTCAGTGCGGTTACAGGTCGATAAAATCACCGCGCCTTGGGTGATCGCTTTGAGCGAATCTAAGGCAATCGGCAAATCTTCAGCAGCAAACGCCAATTGCTCACGCATGGCAACTGGCGCTGTTTTATGATTTAACCCAATAACCAGAAGCTGCATATAACGTACTGACCTTAAAAATGACCGCGTTTATCAAAGCTGATTTTTGTAAACCTAAGTTTGTTAGCTAAGTGTGCTAGCTAAGTGTGCTAGCTAAGCGACATCCAGCCAATGTCAGCCAATGTCAGCCAATGTCAGCCTATCGACATTTGTCATGCTTGATAACACAGGGGGAAAAATGGCAATATAAACAAACCTAAAGCAACTTAATAATAATCACTTAATAAAAGTAAAGTAGAAAAGTGGATTATTATACCATTGCTAATAACAAATGAAAAACATCCTGCTTTTTTGATTTAGGAAAATTCTTTAGCCACACTTTAAGCATTACAATTTAAAGCATTAACATATCTAGCCTTTTGAACAGTGATTCGAGCTATCATGGTATTTTTTTAGTTAACTCTGCCCCATTCGCTCTTTTGGTTGCTATTTACCCATACGATTTAACCATAATTCTACATAGTTGAGCCCGTCGTAGCCGTATAATTCGATTTTATTTATGAACATTTTGTTACATCTTACTTGTCACTGATTGCAATACTGACTGTGATTTTTAGGTACGTTACTGTCCAAGCGGGCTAAATGCGAAAGTTGTCTCTAGCGGTTATTTCATCGGCTTGTTGCGCTGTGCGTGGTTGTCCCATCAATCCACGCTTTTTTGCGTCGAAATATGTCAAGCCTTATTGTTTATCGATTTATTTACCGATACAGTTATCAATACCGCAGCAACTTTTTGTCAATCTAAAGCCCAATCTGAAATCTAACCTAAAGCCGCTTGATGTATTTAAACCCTTTACCGCTTTAGGCAAAAATGTAGTCGCGACTACGCTCACGTTGGCAAGTTTATTGTTTAGCCCAGCGGTTTTTAGTGCGGGGGTAAATTTTGCATCCGCTAGTCAGTCTGTTAATCAGTCTCTTAGCCAGCCGAGCCTGTATGCGATTTTGATGGCAGAGTTTGCTGCAGATCGCGGTCGTATCGATCAGGCGTTAGCGACCTATAAGCAGCAGTCTTTTTTGGCGGATGCTGCCCCCGTCTTTGAACGCGCACTGGGTTTATCTTTACAAAATGAACCACCACAGTTGTCGCTCGCTTTTGCCAACGCCTGGCAACAGCAAAATCCTGACCATGTGCCGGCGATTTTTTATGTGACCCATTTGGCACTCAAAGCGCACGAGTATGAATTAGCCGGTGAAAAGCTCAATCAAATTTTGCAGTACGATCCTGACGCTGATTTAAGTCAGATTTTGATTGGGATTTATCCCACCGAAACCCAAGACCAAGCTGAACTGCTCGCTACGCTCAATCGATTAGATATCAAAAACAACCCTTCACTGCTGGTGATGAAAGCAGGTCTGCTGCTACAGTTTCAACAGCCCAAAGCCGCGTTAATGGCGATTAATCGGGCGCTTAAAACCAACCCAAAAAGTCCGGCTTTTTTGATTTTAAAAGCAGATATCCTGCAGGCGTTATCGCCCAGTAATCAAGTGATTGCGTTTATTGCGCAGGCGCGTAAAACCGTGCCTGACAATAAAGCGCTATTTGTCTATCAAATTCGCTATATGCTAAAGCAAGGCAAAAGCGCGCAAGTATGGCAACAGCTCAATGCCCGTGCTAATCAGCAGTTTTTGGCAGATGAAGAAATCAAACTGCTGGCTGCTTTGGTGGGTATTGATTTAAAAAAATACGCCGCAGCAGATCGCTTGCTCAAAGCATTGCTTGCCAGCCCCAACTTTAAGGACCAAGCCAATTATTATTTGGCTGTCAGTGCCGAACGCCAGAACCTACTCAATGATGCGATTGGCTACTATGGCAAAGTGATGCAACCTGACTTGGTACTCAAAGCCAGACAGCAACAGATTGATTTATTAATCTCGCAAAGTCGTTTTGATGAAGCGATTGCCAGTAGCGTCAAATTACGGGAGCAATTTGACAGTTTTGCGCCCCAAAGCTACATCATGCAAGCCAATATTTTGCAAAAAAATAACCAAACCGCGCAAGCGTTAGCCTTGCTTAATAGCGCACAAACCAGTTTACCCAATAATACCGATATCTTATTTGCCAAGGTATTGTTACTGCCCGATGATGATTACGCCAGTAAATTGCAACTTTTAAAAGAGTTGATTCGCCTTGCGCCCACAAACGTGGATTATCAACTCGAATATGCGCAAACCTTGGTCAATTTAAAACAAAATAATGAAGAAGTGACCGCCCTACTGACGGCATTAATCAATGACAAAGAAGTCGGTTTAAAGGCGCGGCAGATATTGTCGCAACAAGCGCTGCATCAGGCTAATAACGCTACCGTCATTAGTCTGTTATCGGATAATTTTGATATCGTACCTGATGTGATTAGCGGCTTGCTGCTACAACAAGCCTACTTAAATTTGGGCAACCAAAAAGAAGCTGAGCGCATCAACCAAATCTTGGTCAATGAACTTGGTTATCAACCCGAAAATCTACAATAGCATTGCCTAACATCGTCTCTGAGCATGACTCTAAGCATGACGACTAGCAAGTAATGACGGTTGTAAGCCAGATAAACAACAGATAAATGGCAGGAAAACGACAGATAAATAACAACCGCTTTTTCACCAATTTGAGCAGTTAAGCAAAACAGGCTTAACAATGGCTATTTATAGTTTACCCATCGGTTTTTTAAACAATCATACTTGAGCAAAACCCGTTAACATTTGATGAAAACTTGATTAACATTTGAGGATATTATGCATTTATTACCAGCTATCACCAGCAAAATCACGGGGTTAAGTATTGCCTGTTTGGGCATTAGTAGTATGCTGCTAACAGGCTGTCAGTCAGTACAGGCAACAACTAAGCCCATCACCGCCAAGCCTATCGCCACAGGGATGACAACCCCTGTGGTCAATACCCAAACAGCCACAGCGCCATCGACCACCACTAATCAGCAAGCGGCTACAAGTACGCGACCAAGCGCGCAATTTACCATCAATGGTAAAATTGGCATGACCACACCGCAGCAGGCAGGTAGCGCGTTTTATATTTGGACACAGCAAGGTCAAAACTTTGCCATTGAGATTGCCGGTGCGATGAATGCCGGTCAAACCAAAATCAGCTACAATGGTCAATCTGCGACGTTAACCAACGAAAAAGGCACCATCAATGCCGCTACCCCTGAAGAATTGCTATTACGTGCAACCGGTTGGCAAGCGCCCATCTCACAGCTGCCTTACTGGATTCAAGGTCAGCCAGCACCCAGTGATGCCAATGATAAAAAAGACAGCACTAATCGCCTAGTGAGTGCCCAAAATGGCGATTGGACAGCCACCTTTAGCTATAGCAACAGTAACGATAAACTGCCTTCTCGCTTAACTGCCAGCCATCCCGATGGCTATAAAGTGGTGATGACCATCAATCGATTAAGCTAGCCATGAAACTATGAAACCATGAAACCCAAAAAAAGCGTGGGGTTTTCCTCAGCGCTTTTTTATAGCATGAACTGTTAGCGTCATGAATTTTTTGCGGACACACCTTTGGCGTAAAACCGACACCAAGCCCATGCCACTGCCGCGCAAATCCCCCATGCCAAGCTCATAGATACCAGGGTATGACTGAAAAAATGGTCACCTATCAACATTTTATACCCACCCATTAGCCAAGCTATCACTGTCACCATCGCTGCGATTTGCCAGCGCTTGTGCCAAAGACTTGGGATAAATGCCCAAGCATACAGGGCAAACCCAGCACTGGCGTGCGCCGCAGGGAAACATTTTGAGCGGATTCCGGCTTGGATGTTTTCTAGTATCGTTAGATAGGGATACTCACCGCCAAAAATTTGCAAGTGATTGGGACACACCACATGCGTTACGCCTTTAAGCGATGCGATAATCAAAGGTACCAACACCATCACGATGAATAGATAGCCCATTTCAGTTAGGGATAGTGGGGTAAAAGGCTTAAACCATGTCTGTTGCTTGGCAAGCCAATGACTCGATGCGCGGTGTTGTAATAAGTAGCGTTGTAGCCATGCGATGGCCATATAGATTTCAAACGCAATCAATAGTCTTTTGGGAATGGTATAAAAAATTAAGTTAGGGAGTAGTGACTGTTTGTCAAGCAGCCAGCCATCTGTGGGGGAATAAAAATACTGGCTGATGGCTACATCGATGGCACTGTGCTCCAGCGTTAGCGTAAAGATGATAGCCAGTACCAGTCCGAGCACGGTCTGCCTACTGGCAAAATTTTTTAGTTTAGCGGTCTGTATACTCATCTATTTTGAACCATCTATCTTGCCCTCACTGTCGCTGGAGTTGGACGCACTTGTTATGTCTAACATTACTTAAATGGCTCTAATTAACCAAATAGCTTTACTGGATAACTTTACTTGATAAACAAGGGTTTGCCTTGTACGGTTTGCGCACGCACATCAAACAGTTTTAACAAAGTTGGGGTAATGGCATCATGGGTGAGTTCAGTATTAGATGGCACTGCTTGAATGCCTGAGTGCTTACCTGCCCAAAACATCGATGCGACGTGTTTTTGCGCTTTAGGCGCGATTTTATAAGGCATGCCATGTAAATAGATGCCGTTTTCGCCCAGACTTTCACCGTGGTCACTGACATACAGCATTGCCACTTGGTGGGTGCTGTCGTATTTGTCTAACCAGTTCACCGTTTTTGCCAAAAAGTCATCGGTGGCAAGTAGCGCATTGTCAAAGGCATTAATCACGCTTTGTGGGTCGCATTTGGCAAGTTCATTGGTTTGGCAGACTGGGGTGAATTTTTCAAATTGCTTATCATATCGTTTAAAATACGCAGGTCCGTGATTACCCATTTGGTGCAGCACAATTAGGGTGTCCTGGTTAAGGGTATCTTGGTTAGCTTGTTGTTTGACGTAGTCATCTAAGCCTACTAGCATACCCACATCGCGGCACTCGCCATAGGGGTTGGTATTACACATCGTATTGTTGCGCGCGGTTTTATAATCGACAAAATTCTCCGCTGGCAAACGATTAGTGACGCCTTTTGAGCTTGAGTTGTTATCACGCCACAAGATATTGACCTTTAGGCGATGTAAAGTATCAAGTACATTTTCTTGGTAGTTGGCGGTATCCACATCGTAGTCTTTCATACCCACATAACTAAACATACAGGGCACCGAATAAGCGGTTGAGGTACCGCAGGCGATGACTTGGTTAAAATTAGTTACCCCAGCCGTCGCTGCCATCTGCGGGAAGGTGGTTCGGTTATAGCCATTTAGCTGCACATGGTCGCCGCGCGCGGTTTCTCCGACTACCAATACCACCAGTTTTGGCTTACGGGTGGTGGGATTGCTCACCTGCACCGCATCGGTTGCATGCATGATTTGTGTTTTGGGAGCTTGTGCTTGTTTGAGCTGTATACTGGCAAGTTTACCCAGTGCATATACAGGGGTGGCAGGATTGGTATAGCTACGAAGCTGTTTATGCTCACGGAAAAAACTGGCGTAATTTTTACTCATCGCCAAAATCGGTAACACCACCAAGCCGAGGCTGACCAAATACGTCAAGCCGCGCTGCAATAGACTGCGCTTGATGGGGGGAAATGTGACCTTTTGCCACGCCACCCACACACTAGGCAATACCCCAAGCAATAAAATGCGTAAGATAAAATTGACGTTAAACAAATCGGCGCTTTCTGCTTTATCGGTTTGTAGCGCGTTTTGTAGCATATTGACATCATAGACAGTGCCATAAGTATCAGTAAAATATGCCGTGACTGCCGCGGTCAATAGCAAAAAAATCAATACCGCTTTAAGGGTGTAACGATAGCTGAGCAGCACAATAACCAGTAGCATGACACCGAATAGCACCAATGGCAATGAGCCTATAAACCCAATATGCTGGGCAAACGGATAGACTTCAGTGGCTTTATCAAAGAAAGTAACGTTTGCGGTCAGGGTCAAAAATAGCGCGACAATAGCCATCATCACATAAGCATTGATACCTTGAGTACTGATACCTTGAGTATTGACACTTTTAGTATTAATACCTTGCTGACGCCATGCTACCCATCGAGAGTTATTCACTGACATACGATTACTCACCTTATCTAAATGCACCAAAAAATAGCCATTATATAATAACCAAATTTAGGATGAGGCTATCATACAGATTTAGCTTAACTGAACCTTAAGACACCCATCCATCAAGCAATTATACCAAAAAAACCACCGCCATCGCTACAAACATTGGGTGGTGACAGCGACACAGAGAGTTGATAACGCTAGGCGGTGGCAGGCTGTAAACTGGCAAACGGAATAAAGGCGAGTAATGGCTCATAATCTTGTTTGAGCTCACGTTTTCGATAATAATCTTCCACCATACGCGCTTGCTGCTCTATGCCATAACGACCAAATGGCTTATTGGCTTGCAGCTCGTAGCGATAGCGCCGATTGAGCAGAGCGCGGCGAAACACCTTAACGCCTTGTTGGATTTGCCAGACATGGGTCAATTCATGCACCAGCCACGCGCGCAGATAGACATTTTGCTGACTAAAATCATCACAAAAATCTGCTGGATGAAAATACACATGACCATTGGGACTGACCGCATAGCCTTTAAGCACCCACCATGCAGTTTTTAGGCGTATACTATCAAGCTGTAACGTATCACCAAAGACGCTACCCGCGATGGCTTTTTCGCCCGCCGTTAGTGGACGGCATCGAGCAGGTTGTTTTGAAAAACACGTCATCATTTCACAAAGTTTGTCCAAGATTTGGTTAACCAAAAAAGCCATCGCGCCTTGCCAAAGCCTTACTAAAGCATTGCCAAAGCATTGCAGGCTTTTATTTGTATCAAAAAATACGGTATAACAATTACAAGTTTATCGGTATCCTAGTGACTATTTTATACTAAATCACCATGCGCTAATTAAAACGTGCGCTAATTAAAACGTGAGCGAATTAACAAGGAGGGCTTTATGCCATTAGAATCCGTTGCCATCAATAACTTTGAAAACAACAGCATTGACGATCCTGAACTCAAATTGCGGGTGGAAAAATTGTACGACAGCTCGCCTGAGTTTGCGACAGGTCGTGATGCTGTGGCGTTTTTTGAAAAGGCCTTCGCCAAAGGTGATATCCTGTATGTGGGGATGTTTAATGAAAAACCGATTGCCGCGATGGGCTGCTTTAATGAAGGCATCGAGTCTAGCCGATTGTTACAGTATATTGTGCTGCATCCCGCCAATCGCGGGCGCGGTCTTGCCCCAAAATTCGTCAAACAAGTCACCGACATTGAGCGCAAAAAAGGCAATACCAAGTTTGTACCGGGCTGCGGCGCAATTCATCGTATTTTAGCCATGTACGAGTTGATATAACTTGATATAACTTGGGATTTTGCCAGTTACTAGCAACTTTTTGCAAAAAGTTTAAAATAGTGCTTGACACCTTTGGCGATTTTTAGTTTAATAGCCGCTCAAATACTGATGCTGACAAACATGGCGCGGTAGCTCAGTCGGTAGAGCAACGGATTGAAAATCCGTGTGTCGGCAGTTCGATCCTGCCCCACGCCACCATCATTTGTCTTAGGTATACATCGATTAACCCCAAGCTTATTAGTTTGGGGTTTTTTGTTGTCGGTCATTTTTATATCATTGACCCCTATCAATTACCGCCAAACTTAACTGTCTAGCGGTTTTATCAGCTTAAATCTTGGCACAGCTTCGCCATTGACTGCCACCGTTTCGGCAAACATCGCAAGCGGCCGCACCCAAACTCCATACGCTTGGTAGAGCGCACGGTAGACGACCAATGCCTCTTCAGTCTCGCTATGTTTGGCGATGTGCAGCACTTGGTACAGATTGCCTTTGTAGTGCTGATAAATGCCCAATTTAATCTCAATCACGAGTTTTAACATCCAACAATTCAATGTCAAAGGTCAAATCTGAATTTGGCGGGATTTTCCCGATTTGGCGCTCACCATACGCCAAGTGACTTGGCACGATAAGTTTGCGTTTGCCACCGACTTGCATGGGCATGAGATGGGCAGGGTTTTCAACTTGGGCTTGATAGCCGATTTTTTGGGCGTATTCGCCACCCAAAACACCCACGTCCCAACCTTTAATCACCCGCCCTGTGCCAATTACGGCTTCAAACGGTTGCCCGCGGTGATGCGATGAGTCAAATACCGTGCCATCTGGCAGATAGCCCGTGTAATGCGCGGTAATCAGTGCTCCACGCTCGGCAGTTTTACCTGTGCCAATAATTAGGTCCTGAAATTGCAGTTTACTTGACATAGTTATTTTCCGTTATTTTCGTTATTTTCCGTTATTTTCCGTTATTTTTCATTATGGGATAGTTGGGTAAACTCTTGTACTTGCTGACACAATATGTCCCATAGGTTAAGCTGGGCGTTGACGCTGCCCCACGCATTATGCGGGGTGAAAATCACTCTTGGGTGGTGTTTAAGTGTGAGTAATGGGTCATTGTCTTTAATCGGCTCATGTTCAAACACATCTGCCCCATAGCCTAATAATTTACCTTGTGTAACGGCATCTGCCACCGCCTGACTATCGACCACGCCACCGCGCGCGACATTGATAATCAATGGTTTTTTTGTCATCTTGGCAATGCTATCGGCATTCACCAAATGCTGCGTTTGCTCCGTCAATGGACAATGCAGGGTAATGACATCGGACTGAGCAAGCACATCATCAAACGCGCTATAGTCGCTATTTCTTGGCGGCCTGTTTTGGTGTTCGGCTATCAATAACGTCATACCAAAGACTTTGGCAATTTCCCCAACCCGTTTGCCAATCGTACCATAACCAATAATGCCCAGCGTTTTGCCTTCAAGATCAATGAGTGGCGTATCAAGCAGACAAAAGCGACCATCTTTTTGCCAGTCTCCATGGACCACTTCATGATGATAGTGGCGAGCCGCTCGCATGGCTGAGAGTATCAGCATAAAGGTATGTTCGGGGACGCTTTTGACCGCATAGCCTGCGACGTTTTTTACAGTAATGCTGTGCTTGTTACAAGCGTCTTTATCGACGTTGTTCATCCCTGTGGCGGTCAGTTGGATGAGTTTGAGTTTTGGCAGCTGCGCGATAATTTCGGCGGTAAGCTCAACTTTATTGGTGATAACAATATCCGCGTCTTGGCAACGCTCAACGATGATTTTGGGGTCGTTGGGCGTTTGTGCATACACTTGATAGTCGCTCAGTCCGTGTGGGGTTTTTAAATCCAAATCGCTAGAAAATGTGGCTCGGTCGAGGAAGATGGCTTTCATTTTTAAATTCCTTTTTATTCAAATAGTTCGCTATGTGTTCCTGCACGAGTAAAATAAACTGTCTCAAATTTTGTGATGGTTTGAATTTTGTAGATTAATAAAAAATCGCCACCCACATGTAACTCTCGAAATCCTGCCCAATTTCCTTTTAATTCATGGTCTTTCCACTCTGCCCCTAACGGCTCATTATTGGCAATTAATAACAACATGACTTCTTTGAGCCTAACCATGTCATAACGCCCTGTTTTAACTAGCCTTTGCCAATCATTCAAAAAATCTTTGGTAAAATCTGAGGCTCTTGGTAAATTCGTGCGTTTTGAATTAATCGGCTTTTTCGAGGGCATCAAACAATTCCTTGTTACTGCTAAATCGGGCTTGCTTGTCTGCAATCATGGCTTCAACGTCTTGCATTGCACGTTGCGTGGTGGCGTTAGGAATTGCGACGTCAAACGGAATAGACTTTGTTGCCGTAACTTGACGTAAAAATAGACGAATCGCTTGCGCAGGCTTAATACCTAGTTCGTCAAACACTTCAAAGGCTTGGCGCTTTTCATTGGCATCAAGTCGAAATTGATACATAGTTGATTGTGTCATAGCTACTGACCTCATATAAAAAGCAAACATAAAAAGCAAAAAATGTAGTGATATTGTCACTACATTTTAAAATAAAACCATTGGTTAAGCAATAGACTTTAGGAAATCGTCACTTTGGCATACGCTTTTTTGCCGGCTTGAATCACCACCGTTTGTCCTGCAGTGAGGGCAAATCCTGCATCCACCACCTGCCCATCCACTTTCACCGATTGGTTTTTCAAAAAGTCTTTGGCTTGCGCCGAGTTTTTCACCAAATTGGCTTGGTTTAACACTTGGGTGATAAATAACTGCGCTTGACCATCAAGGCTAATCGTCACCTCGGGCAAATCCAATGGCAACTCACCATCTACCAAGCGATTGCCCGCTGATTTGTGCGCGTTTTCGGCGGCTTCTTTGTCATGGAAACGCTCAATCAGCTCTAGTGCCAAAATACGTTTGACTTCCTGCGGATTGCGCCCGTTTTCGATGTCTTTTAGCAAGGCTTCGACTTCATCCATGGGTTTAAAGCTAAGTAGCTCAAAATAACGCGCAATCAAAGTGTCTGGCATGGACAAGATTTTTTGGTACATTGAGCCTGCGCTGTCATAAATGCCGATGTAATTGCCAAGCGATTTACTCATTTTTTGTACGCCGTCTAAGCCTTCCAAAATCGGCACGGTGATACACACTTGTGGCACTTGACCATAGCGGGATTGCAAGGTGCGACCCATAAGTAGGTTAAAGGTTTGGTCAGTACCACCTAGCTCAACATCAGCTTGCATGGCGACTGAGTCATAGCCTTGCACCAGTGGGTACAAAAATTCATGAATCGAAATCGGCGTTTGACTGTGGTAGCGTTTTGAGAAATCATCGCGCTCGAGCATACGAGACACGGTTTGCTGGCTTGCCAAACCAATCATGTCGCCTGCCGACATTTTGCTAAACCAATCGGAGTTAAACATCACTTGGGTTTTGGCGGGGTCAAGGATTTTAAATACTTGCTCTTTATAAGTTTGGGCATTCTCCAAGATTTTTTCTTCAGACAATGGCGGACGAGTGGTATTTTTACCCGTTGGGTCGCCAATGCGAGCGGTGTAATCCCCAATCAAAAACAACACTTGGTGTCCCAAATCCTGAAAATGCTTGAGTTTATTGATTAAAACCGTATGACCCAAGTGCAAATCGGGTGCGGTCGGGTCAAACCCTGCTTTGACTCGCAGTGGGCGGTTTTCTTTAAGTTTTTTAATTAAATCGTCTTGCGAAATAATTTCGTGCGTACCACGTTGGATGAGTTTGAGTTGTTCTTCTGCTGCTAAAAATCTATGAGTAGAATCGGTCATGCTTACCTCGAAAAAAGCGCGGGTTAAAATGGCTTAAAAAAAGTGAAGTTTAGCCATTATAGCAAATTTGCAGATAAAATAAGGCAGGCTTTTAGTATGCTATAATCAAGGCACTCTCTAATTTGACAGCCCTAACGAGAATAATTATGAGCCAAACGTTGCCGACTGGACTACCTACCAACCTGCCTTTTGATGAAGGATTTTTTAGCCATTTTACCGACATCATGGATGATATGATGACGACCAAAGAAAACCCGCTTGCCGACTCGCCGTATGTGATTGGCATGATGGGTGGCACCAGCCTTGACGGACTCGATGCGGTGCTGTGCCAGTTTTATGAGATTGATGAAGACAATGATGAGCCTGTCGAGATTTTGGCGACGGTGAGCGAGCCGTTTCCTGATGATTTACGCGCCGTGTTGTTAGCACTCACCCAACCAAACGGAGTGGCACAACTCATCGCTGATGATAATTTGGCGTTCGAGAGCGAACTTGACGTATTTGGTTGGGCGAGTGTGTTTTATGCTGAATTTGCCGCAAATTTGGTTAATCAATTGCTCAACAAAGCGCAGGTCACCCCTGATGAAGTAACCGCGATTGGTTGTCATGGGCAAACTGTGCGTCATCGCCCACAGTGGTCATTTAGCTTGCAACTGCTTGACCCGAATGTACTCGCTGAACGCACAGGCATTGCGGTGGTGAGTGATTTTCGGCGCCGTGATATGGCAGTGGGTGGGCAAGGCGCGCCACTCGTGCCTGCGTTTCACCAAGCCATGTTTGCTGCGCCGCCTTATCATGCCGATAAAGTTATGCCAAAAGTGATTTTAAATTTAGGCGGTATCGCCAATATCACCGTACTTGATGGCAGCGATGAGGTGATTGGATTTGATACAGGGGTGGCAAATTTGCTCATTGATGCTTGGTGCCAGCGTCATACCGAGCAAGCTTATGATCACAATGGCGATTGGGGGAAATCGGGGCAAGTGCTTGAGCCGTTATTAAATTTGCTTTTAACCCACCCATTTTTTGCCAAGCCATTCCCAAAAAGCACTGGGCGAGAGGAGTTTAATTTGGCTTGGCTTGACGCTATGCTCGAACAATTGGGTCAGCAATTCCCCAATTTGACGTATTCACCTGCCGATGTGCAAGCGACGTTGGTGGCGCTTACCGCTAAATCCGTCAGCGATGCCATTGTGTCCGTCACTGATGGTGCGCAAGGCGAGTTGTTTGTCTGTGGTGGTGGGGCGTTAAATGCCTATTTAATGAGCCGTTTACAAGATAATTTAGCCAATTGGAGCATACAAACCACCGACAAAATTGGGTTGTCGCCGTTGTGGGTCGAAGCCGTAGCGTTTGCGTGGCTGGCTCAGCAGACGATTTTGAACGTACCGAGTAACTTACCCAGTGTCACAGGGGCAAATAAAAAGGTGGTGTTGGGTCAGGTGTGTTTTTAACACGGTGGGTGTTTTTTACGTCGACAATCATAGCACTTACTTATAGCGCTGATATGTAGCACTGGCGTATAGCGCTTGTCTTATAACTTTTATCCTTATAACCTTTATTTTGGGCTTCGGTCGTCTTTGGGTAAGCCCTAATATTGTTCAATGGGCTAAAGATATATACAATCAGCTTAAAGACGTTAAAGTTATTGTGTTTACACTCGTACACTATTTTTGCTAAACTTTC
>OFDC01000359.1_pt1 | contig 37123 bp, 25 predicted proteins | sample 1520941 | NCBI WGS metagenome assembly OFDC01 (sample SAMEA94258168, study PRJEB24077) | hot springs metagenome | biome: Aquatic biome; feature: Water | place: India | collected 2012-12-06 | depth 5 m | reverse complement strand
TTATTTTCTGTTCATTCAGTTTTCTTTCGGTAATATCTCTAATAAAAACAGTTAGCCCATTTTCAGAAGGGAAAGCATTCGCTTCAAACCATTGTTCTGAAATAGTAAGATATTCTTCAAATCTTACTACGACATTTTCATCAACTGCTCTTTTATATTCGAAGTAAAATCTTGTTTCAACTAAATCTGGGAAATACTCCCACAGATTTTTGCCAATGATATCAGTCCTATTAACCTCAGTTAACACTTCCATTTCTTTATTCCAATAGGTAACTATCCAATTTTTATCCATAGAATAAAAACCGTCTCGGATACTTTCGAGAGTTGTTATTACCTTATTGTTAGCTTCTATTAGGTCTCGCTCATAATTCACTTTTTCAGTAATATCACGTGAGATGGCAATCCAATGCGTAAACCACCCCTTTTCATTGGCTACTGGAGTTAATGTGAAATTCACCCAAAACTCTTCTCCATTTTTTTTGTAATTAATAGAAGTTCCTTCACAAGACTCCCATTTTTGTAATGCTTGACTTAACTTAGCTAATTCTTTGGCGTCCGTCTTTGGACCTTGTAGTATACTAGGAGTGTTTCCAATAATTTCCTCCACTTCATAACCAGTCATTTTCGTAAAGGCCTTATTAGCATACATGATTTTAGGACCTGGCTCATCAAATGGTTCTGGTTCGGTAATTAGAATCGCATCATTTGAATTAATAACAACCGATTCGAATAATTTTAACTGTTGTTCTCTTTCATTACGTTCGGTAATATCCTGCATTGCCCCTACCATTCGAATAGCTTTTCCGGTGTTGTCTCTCAGAATAAAGCCTTTATCTAATACATAAGCATATTTTCCATCTGCTTTTTGGTAACAATATTCATCCTTCCAATTGATGGCATCACTCTCAATGGCTGCGTGAATACCATTCAAAACTCTATTAGCATCATCGGGGTGTAGATAAACACTCCAAGAATCAATAGATGATAAATTACTTTCACTATGACCAAATATTTTTTCAAAACTCCCCCCTCTAAAAAACGAATTACTCACTAAATCCCAATCCCAAATGGCATCTGAAGTAGCTTGTGTAACAAGGTTATAACGCTCATTGCTCAAAATGAGACTATTTTTGGCTTTTACTCGTTCTGTATCATCTACTACAGTTTTGATTAAAAAATTTTGCTCATAGATAGGAATGTTTTTGGCTCTTATTATTCTTTTTTCACCACTTTTAGTTGTAATTTGAATATCCTCCCAGCTAGTTCGCCCCCCTTTCGCATCTTCGACAAATTGTTCAAACGCTTCTGCACCAAGCTTTACGTCACCGTAAATCTTACCAAAAAACTCAGGTGTATCACTCATCTCCTCCTTTGGCCAACCATATATTTCCTCAAATTGTTTATTCATCAATGTATTTTTACCAGTATCCATGTTTGATACTGCAATCCCAATTGGCAGATTTTGAAAAGCAGTTTCAATGAAAAAATTACGTTCATTTAAAGCAATTTGTGCTTTTTTCTGTTCACTGATATCTTGCAATGTTCCCTCAAGAAAAATGATATTTTCATGGCTATCTTTTACAGCTTTGCCTTTGATGTGCACCCATTTGATCACTTCGGTTTTAGGAGTAATTCTAATTTGAATATCGATCTCATTTTTATCTATAAAAACTGCATTTTCAGCTTCTAGATATATTTTTTTATCATCTTCATGTATAAGTTTAAGCCATGAATCGTAATTCAAAGGGGATGTTTCCTGAAGCCCCAAAACATTAAATATTTCTTCGGAAGTAGAAAATTGTCTATCAATATTTAATTGCCAATAAGCTAATTTAGCAATTACGGTAGCGGTTCTCAGTTTTGCTTCTTTATCTTTAAGCTCTTGGAGTGCCTTTTCTCTTTTTGTCACATCATTGATTTGGACCAGCACTACTTTATTGCCTTGTAACTCAGCCAAATGGCCTACTGTTTCCACAACCATTATTTCGCCACTTTTCTTGAGGTGTTTAACCTTGGTACGAAGAATTTTACCAAATGCCTCCTCACTACTCGTCTTTTCTTTTAAAAAGGGAAGTTCTTCTGCTGGACGTATATCTTTTAATGTTAAGCGTAAAAACTCTTCTCTCTCATAGCCATATAGATATAATGCTTCGATATTACAATCAATTAATTGTAATGTCTTAAAGTCAAAAATAAACATGGGTGCAGGATTATTCTCAAAAAGATATTTGTATCGATTCAAAGAATCATTCAAGCGAGTTTCATTTGCTTTTTTCTCAGTAATATCTTTAGCAGTACAGTATAATACTCCTTCTTCATTTTCTTTTCTAATAGACCCCAAAACATCAATCACTCTACCATCTTTATGTACATAGCGGTTTTCAAGAATGCAAGTATTATTTATACTATCCAATTTATTTACCATCTCTATTGACTTGGGTAAATCTTCTGGATAAATAAAATCAAAGCAAGATTTTCCGATAAGTTCTTCTGGGTGATAGCCTAATAGGTTATATGCTGCGGCGTTGACATTGGTAAATATACCCTTATTGTCAATGGTGCAAATGACATCTAAGGATAAAGACATGATATTATTGAGCGTGTGGAGTATTTTCTCTTGGGCTCTTTCGGCTTTTACTTTTTCAGTAACGATTTTTGAATGAACCAAAAAACCTGTTTGTATGGCATCATCATTAAAAATTGGATAGATGGTTACCTCATAAATTTGTAACTCATCTTTTAATGCTTCTTCGCACAAAAATGTTATTCTTTTTCCCTCTGATGCTTTTGCAAGGTTTTCCCGTAGGCATACACTTTTTTCAATGGCAAAATTTTCAATCAAGCTCATTCCTTTATGTGGAGTCTGACCGATTAGTGACATGGAAGCTTCAACCATTGCCTTATTGAACGTGATTAGGTTTAAATCCATATCCAATGAATATACAACATCAGACATGTTATCAACTAAGGCTCTGTATTCTGCTCGCTGTTCTTCTTCTTTCTTTTTAAGTTGCTTTTGTTGAGTGATATTTTTTGATAAAATTGTAACACCTATCAATCGTTTTTTTTCATTGAAAATGGGGTTAACAGCTACATTGAACACGAGCATTTCGTTGTTGAACATAAATTCATCTTCAAAAACGTACCTTCCCTGTTTGATTATTTTTTTTAAAAGATGTGTGTATTTCTCCCTTTTAACCTCGCTAAAATGTTTTAGAATATTCATACCAGGTTCTAAGTTTACCCCTTTTAAAGCAAACATCAGATTGGATAAAGCAGAGTTAAAGGTAATCAGATTAAAATTCAAATCAATTGAATAAATGAGGTCTGGTGTATTTTCTATGAGAGCATTAAAGTGAGCCTCTAGTTCTTTTTGTTTATTGTTTATCTCTATTAATGACTCTTTGGTATATTTTTTCAATAACTCTAATTCGTTCTTCCCATTTTCTTGGTTAGTTCTATTGATAAACTTATACGATTGAATAATAAGTTTAATCTCTTTATGTTCATCTAAGATGGGAATATTTTCTAGTTCAATCGCTTGTTCGGAGATAGTTTTTACAAGTATTGTTTGTGTTTGTTTGGTAGTAATCACTTGATGTAATGATTGCTCCAATGTAGTAAAGTCTAGCTTATTCTCTGTAAAATATGCATGAAGTTGCTTCCCGATTAGTTCCTTTTCGGTCTTATTTGTTTCTCTCAGGAAGGCATCATTTACGTTTTGAATTGTAAACGACGAATCAACAGAGATTAAAAGACTAGGTAATGGAAATGCGTTAAAGATGTTGTTAGTAATTGTTTGTGACATAGCTTTTTTCAATAGATTAACGTACTTTCTTCCAACAAAAAGGTTTTTTTAAATACATTTTCAGTATTTAATCAAACGTATGGATTTAGTAGTGATCTATATGATTAATAGCTTAAAAGTTTTTATTTTATCACTTTCACTCTAATCAATAGATGAAGTTATGATTGTTCCCAAATTAGGGATAAACGTGTGATGAAAACTAAAAATGCCTAGCCATTGACAAAGTTAAAGTTTGTCCACGTGAATTATAAAAAGGGGTAAATAGCATTACCAGTGGATGGGTATACAAGGTTCATACCCCCACTATAGATGTCAATATTTTTGAATTTTGGTTAAAAAGGAACATTAGTGAGTAGAGTATACTTTACAGTACAATCATTGAATATAATGTAGCTTTAACACAACAGCATTTTGATTTCTATTTAGTTTTGAAAAATTTCAAATTGTTTTTTTCGTAAAGTAAAAATTATAAATTTATTTATAAGAAGCCAAAATTTATTTGACAAATTTGAGTAAACAAAAATTTGTTTTTGGTAGGTATCATAACTTTTTCATTTAAATTAGTTTCGAAATTTAAAATAATTTCGGAATTAAATCCATAGACTATAATAATTATATCAAATATTCTTATTATTCGGTAAATATTCTGTCCATTTGAATTTCGAGAAATCAAACAAGCAAAGAGATTTTAAACTTAAGCAGCTAATTTTTTAACCATTCAAAACTATAGAAATGGCTTAATTATTAGTTTTTACCTGCTTATATATTTTTTTATTGGAGCAGTAAAGATTTATTAAAATTCTGAACATCAAACTTCAATCTCATGAAATACGCTAAAGTTGTATCAGTTGCTTTTGTTATATTTATTATGACTGGTGCTTTTATAATTCCTCAAAAAACAAAAATACCTCCAACTCAAAAGCCTAATATCGTAGTATTCTATATTGATGATTTAGGATATGGTGACATTGGTTTTAACGGTGCTAAAGGGGTAAAAACACCCACTGTTGACAGAATGGCTAGAGAAGGCATTTCTTTTACGGATGGACATAGCACCGCCGCTACATGTACACCTTCGAGATATTCATTTCTTACAGGCCAATATGCCTTTAGAAATAAAGCAGCTATTTTACCAGGCGATGCACCTCTGCTTATAAAACCGGGTAGCCATACGCTACCAAGCATGCTTAAAAAAGCTGGATATGCCACAGGAGTAGTCGGGAAATGGCATTTAGGTCTTGGTGATGGTAAAATTAATTGGAACGGAGATATTAAGCCAGGACCATTGGAAATTGGCTTTGACTACAGTTTTCTGATTCCAGCCACTGGCGATAGAGTCCCTACCATTTATGTAGAAAATCAACGTGTAGTTAATGCAGATTCCAAAAATCCGATTGAGGTAAACTATGAGTTAAAACTCGACGGGTATCCTAACGGCATTGATAACCCAGAATTATTAAAACAAAAAGCTGATAAACAACACAGTAATACTATTGTCAATGGGGTCAGCCGAATCGGTTATATGAAAGGTGGTGAACAAGCTCTTTGGGTAGATGAAGAATTCCCGAATGTTCTGACTGGCAAAGCCAAAAAATTCATTAATGAGCACAAAAACAAACCTTTCTTTCTCTTTTTTTCCTACCATGATATCCATGTACCAAGATTACCAAATAAAAAATTTGTTGGTGCTAGTAGTATGGGGCCTCGTGGAGATGTCATCGCACAAATGGATTGGATTACGGGTGAAGTAATGAATGAAATAAAAAAGTTAGGTCTCGACGAAAATACGCTCATAATTTTTACGAGTGATAATGGCCCAGTACTAAACGATGGATACGATGACAAAGCGGTAGAATTACTGGGTAATCACAAACCCGCCGGACCATTCAGAGGAGGTAAATATAGTGCCTACGAAGGCGGGACAAGGGTTCCAACAATCATACGATGGAATAAAACAATCAAACCAAAGGTTAGTAACGCATTGGTAAGCCAAGTAGATTTTTATGCTTCTATTGCTGCTCTTTTGAATCAGCCTTTAGCTGATAATGAGGCCATTGATAGTGAAAATCTCATCAATACATTCCTTGGCAAAACAGAAAAAGGAAGGGAATATTTGCTTGAAGAATCATATACTTTCTCTCTTAGAAAAGACGAATGGAAATACATCGAGCCATTTCCCTCTAATGCTAACTTACCTAATTTTATGGCTAATAAAGGTGTAGAAGGTGGTTTCAAACACAGTCCTCAATTGTATAATGTAAAAGTTGATAATGGCGAAAGAAACGATTTAAGTAGTCAACAACCCAACTTATTAAAAGAAATGTCATTGAAAATCAGCCAGATAAAAGAAAAAGCTAAGCGAGATAGCCATTAAAATCCAAAATCATTTGAGCAAAATGAAATTGCTAAAATTAATTATTGGAGTAGGTATCATTATATATTTACTTTCTTGTAGAAAAATGATAATTTCGATGCCCCAACACCCAAAATTGGCACACCTGTTTATTATAGCTGCTTATGCCCTAAAGATGAGAGTTGATTTATTAACTTTACACCGCTATGACGAGGGAAATCAAACAAATAAATCCGCTAATGATATCCTAACTTCGATAGCTATTCTGAATAAGTTTAAAAATCATTTAAAAAAACTTACACATTAAATAATTCACTTTAGATAGCAGATTATAATGCCATTTTTCAAGGATTTAGTCCATAATTTGTTTATGAAATTGTCTTTAAAATCGTTAAATTCACAGGATTTTTTTAAATAAATGCTTATTTTTTTCTTAATTTAATGCCATCAACTAAGCGAGACTTTACACTCACGAGTATTTGCTAGATATGGCTGATTTACCATCAGTACTTTTGTATACAAGTAACCTTATTCCACAATAAATACAATTACGTCAGTCAAATAATTCAACAGACCTCTAACAATGAAATCTTTTAAAAATTCAGAACTAAGGTTTTTTATTTGTTGGTTTACACTGATAGCTTCTTCACTTTCAACTCTTGCCATTGAAGATTTGCCTCAAAAACCAAAAAAGCCTAATATTATTTTTATTTTAGTTGATGATTTAGGTATAAAAGATTTGAGTTGCTTAGGAAGTAGTTTCTACGAAACTCCCAATATTGATAAAATTGCTAAAGAAGGGACGATCTTTACTCAAGGGTATGCGTGCAGTGCAGTTTGTAGTCCATCAAGAGCAAGTATCATGACTGGTAAATTTACAGCAAGACACGGAATTACCGATTGGATAGGTGCAAAAACAGGCATAGCATGGCGTAGTGAAAAAAGGTTTTCAAAACTTTTACCCGCTGATTATGTAGAAAGCTTACTTAAAACCGAACAAACCCTTGCAGAAGTTTTACAAGCCAATGGATATAAAACATTTTTTGCGGGTAAATGGCATTTAGGAAACAAAGGCGATTATCCTGAAGACCATGGATTTAATATAAATAAAGGTGGTTGGGAATCTGGAAGCCCCAAAGGAGGATATTTCTCACCTTGGGAAAACCCTTCATTACCTAATCAAAGAAATGGAGAAGACCTTTCTATGAGACTTGCAAAAGAAACATCGGCATTTATTCAACAAGAACGAGATTCACCTTTTTTTGCCTTTTTATCTTTCTACGCCGTGCATAGTCCCATAGAAACTACGCAAGAAAAGTGGAAAAAATACAAAGATAAAGCAGAAAAAAATGGAATTCTACCTCATGGATATACAATGGAGCATGAACTGCCCATTAGGCAAGTACAAGATAATCCTATTTATGGCGGTTTGGTTGAAAGCATGGATGATGCTGTTGGAGAAGTTTTAAATACGATCAAAAAGCTAAATCTTGAGCAGCAAACCATAATAGTCTTTACTTCAGATAATGGAGGTGTAGCCTCTGGAGATGCTTTTTCTACAACAAATTTACCCTTTCGAGGGGGAAAAGGGTATCAGTGGGAAGGGGGTATTAGAGAACCTTATTTTATCAAAATACCTTGGTTACCACAAATCAAGGAACTTAATTATCCAGTTACAGGGGCAGATTTTTTCCCAACAATTTTAGATTTCGCTGGAATTCCCCTCATGCCTAAACAGCATATTGATGGAATTAGCCTCAAACCCCTATTTGATGGTAAAGAATTAAAAACAAGAGACCTATTCTGGCATTATCCGCATTATGGTAATCAAGGAGGCCAACCGAATTCCATTATTAGAAGTGGGAACTTAAAATTAATTCACTATTGGGAAGATGGACATTATGAACTTTATAATTTAGCTAATGACCCATACGAGCAAAAAGATTTAGCATCTAAAGAACCACAAAAAGCCTCAAAGTTAAATACAAAGCTATTGACGTGGTTAAAAAGTGTTAACGCTCAATATCCTGTGCAAGACCCTGAATTTAATGCCGATTTAGCTAATAAAAAGCTCAAAAACAACTCGGAAATACTGATGCCAAAACTTGAAAAAGAACGCCTCCATTTCTTAAGTTCAGACTATCAACCAAATAAAGATTGGTGGAAAAGTAAAACAACTAAAGATTAACTCAATTGTAGCATATTTCGAATCACTATGAGTTTTCTAATAATGTTAGAAAATGGTTTAATACTGTTTAGCTTCCAAAAATAATTTTGTGTCAATTACTCTTGTTTTAGTTATTATTTTAAGCAGTGGAAGTCAACGCAAAAAGTTCAATTAATTCAATATAGAGTAGACTATAAACTTTTTATATTAAATGCTGAAAGTCTAAAATACTACTTAATTTAGTTGAATTATTTAAAATTAAACTTTTTGGTATAGGCAATAAAATTAATAATTTAGGCAGTTTTTAAGTCTTGAAGAAGATTCTCTTACCAATAATTGTGTTTTTAAAATTTTTATTGGTTTTTTTTCATAGTATTTTTCAGGGTCTTCTATTCTTTGAATTAATAATTTAGTGGCAATCTTGCCCATTTCATTACCTGGTTGAGAAACAGTACTCAGTGTTGGGTTCACTACTGAAGAAATTTGCCAATTACTAAATCCAACTACCCCAAAATCCTCTGGGATTTTCCTTCCTAAATTTTTAGCTGCCTGAATTGCTCCAACTGCAAGTTCATCTGTAATTCCAAAAATAGCATCAATATTTGGATATGTCCGTAGTAAGTTTTCAGTGGCAATTCGACCCTCTCCAATTGAAATATTAGCTATTTGCATAACAAAATTCTCATTTTTTTCAATGCCATATTTCTTCAATGCTGAGAAATACCCCTTTAATCGCTTTTGAGAGCCATGATTTACCAGATTATCTTGTAAATGGGCGATATTTGTATAACCCTGTTGAATTAAATGTTCAACTGCAACAAAAGCACCCGTGAAATCATCAACCACTACTTTCGGAGCTTCGATTTTAGGTATATCTTTATCAAAAAAAACGAAAGGAATATTGTTTTGTTGAAGTTGCTCTATATGTGAAATATACTTGGTTTGATTGCTCACACAAATCAAAAGCCCATCTACTATCCCACTTGAAAACATTTCTATGGCCTTTACTTCCTTTTCGTAAGAGTGCTCAGTTACATTAATAATTACTTGGAAATTATTGTCCGTTGCTTCTTCCAAAATTCCATTAATCATTGATGCCATATATTGATGATTAACTTTGGGTATAACTACACCAATTGCAAAATTTCGTTGTGAACGCAAATGAGAAGCCATAAAGTTAGGCTGATAATGCATTTCTTTTGCTACTGCTTTCACTTTTTCACGCATTTCTGCTCCAATTTCGATCCTATTTCTTAACGCTCTTGAAACAGTAGCAGTTGAAATATTTAGTTTCTCAGCAATGTCTTTAAGTTTTACTCTACCTTTTTTCATGAAAATTCTTTTTTATGTAAACGTTTACGTAAACGGTTGCATTATAAATAATTGATTATCAGTATTTTAAATGTTTCAAAATACTTTTTTTCTGTAAATGTATAAAATAATTTTGTAGCAATAATACAATTATTTCAAATTATAATTATACTAATCTAATTAAAGTCTTATGAAATTAAAACTATTTTCGACCATTTTACTTTCCTTTCTAATAGGACAGAATGTAATGGCACAGACACTACTTTATGGGGCCATCAAAGACAAATCTGGCGATGCACTCGTTGGAGTTACTGTGGCTCTGAAAGGCTCAAAAATTGGAGCATTAACTGATATGGAAGGAAACTATAAACTTAAAATTGAAGGCACAGGTAAAACCACAATTTTGATCAGCTACATCGGGTATAAAACTAAAACGGAAACAATAGAGCTTAACAATGTGACTGTTGAGAAGAATTATGTTCTTGAAGAAGATGCTTTCAACCTTGATCAAGTTGTAGTAACAGGTACAAATACTACCCGTACCCAAAAAGAAATGACAGCCTCTCTTTCGCAACTAAATTCCAAACAAATCCAAGCAATTAATGCCAATTCAATGGCGGATATTATTAGAGTAATTCCAGGTGTACACGCTGAAGGTGGCGGAGGAGAAGTAGCTTCAAATATCATGGTGAGAGGCTTACCATCTGGCGGTCAATACAAATATACACCCATTGAAGAAGACGGTATGCCCGTACAAGCAACAGGCTATCTGACTTCATCGGCACAGGATGTATTCTTTCGCCCAGATTTAGGAGTAGGAAATTTTGAATTTGCACGCGGAGGTTCATCAACTTTATTTGGTAATGGCTCGCCAGTTGGCGTTTTCAATTATATTTCTAAAAAAGGTGGTGGCGAAGGCGAATCAATCGTAAAATTAAGCACTGGTCAGTTCAGCCTATACCGTGTTGACTTTAATACAGGTGGTTCTGCAGGCGACAAATGGCAATACAACATAAGTGGTTTTGCACGTTATGATGAAGGCCCTTTACTGACAGGAGCTAATTCAAAGGGGTACCAAATAAGAGCCAATATTACACGACAGTTAGACAATGGGTATGTACGTCTGTACGTACGTAGTTTAGACGATGGGGCACAATTCTATTTGCCAGTTCCGCACGTAAAACAAGAAAAAGCTAACGAAAATACAGTTCAAGCGGCAACTGGAAATGATGGTCAAGTTGTACAGTCTTTATATTCCCCACAAATGGGTGTTTTTTCATTGGTTAATCCACTCGGTACAATACAAGGTAACTTGGGCAATGGCGTGACGGCAAAAGGTGTTTCAACCATGCTTGAATTTGCTAAACAATTTGGAGGTTGGGATGTGAAATCCAAAACTCGATTGTCAAGTTTCAACCATACTTTTGATTTTTGGTCACCGGGTAGAACTTTCGAGATTGAAACCTACGCAAAAGCAAGAAATGCAAACTTAAAGTCTTATACTTTCAACTATGCCGATAATGGATTACCAATGGCACTCTCAAACGGAGCAAATAACGGTAAGACATACGTTTCTGAAGCAAGTATTACGCTAAGAAATCGCCCAATGAAAGATTTATCAACAGATTTACGAATTACAAAGCAAATTAAATCAAACAATTCTGAACATAACTTAACTTTTGGTACTTACGGATCAAGCACTTCACAACTTCAAGATGAGGTTGGAACTGGTGTTCTATTAGAAATGAAGAATATGCCACGTTTGGTAGATTTATCAATCGTAGATGCTAACAATGTTACCACACGCTACACCAAGGGAGGTTTCCGTCAAAACGTTGCAGGACGTACTAACAATACTTTCGAGGCAAATAGAATGGCATTTTATGCGGGTGATGAAATGGTTTTTGGTAAATTAAGAATTGATGCTGGGCTTAGATATGAAGTACAAAAGGGCATTGTAACCGTTGGAGAAACGGCAGCATATACCAACCCAGCGGCTACCAATACTGCGGATGCCTCTTATCGTTGGCAAACAGGTAAAGTATTTACAAGGAAATTTACAGTAGATGATTTTGGTTATGTTTTAGGTGCAAACTATAGTGTTAATAATTCCCTTAACCTTTATGGTTCATTATCTAAAGGTTACTACTTCCCTGAACTACGTACATTTTCAAATGTGAATAGAGATGGAAAGGGTGAATTTATTCAGGTAGTTCCCGAGAAAAACGAGGCCGTTTATCAATATGAAATTGGTGCAAAATATAGTTCTCCACGAATTTCTGGTACTATGGCTTTATATTACAATAATATCAAAAATAGATTGCAGAACGAAATCATCGCTGGTGCTGATGGTGTATTACGCGAAATAACTCGTCCAGTTGGTTTAACTACTACCAAAGGTGTGGAAATAACGGCTGCAGTAAAATTAGTAGATGGTTTGATTGCTGATGTGAATGCCACATTACAAGATCATGAATACGTTGATTTTAAAAGAACCACTTCGGGTGCTGATGGTAAACTCGGTACAGATGATGATGTGATTACAGATTATAAAGGAAACTGGGTTTTGCGTCAACCTAAAACTATATTCAATATTGGATTGAGCTATGATAAAAAAGGTTGGGATTTAGGATTTTTGGTTAATCAAGAAGGTAAAAGATATGCCGATGACCAAAATAATGTGGTTTTACCAGCTTATGCGATACTTAATCTTAGAGCGGGTAAATCATTTAAAGTTGGAGCTAAAGAATCAATCAAAGTAGGATTAAATGTTTATAATGCACTGAACAATCGTGGACTTACAGAAGGCGACCCTCGTGTAGCTGATACATCTGTCATTACAAACGACCCATTCTATAATGCAAGACCCATTCTTCCAAGAAGATTGACAACCTATATTCTGTTTAAATTTTAGTAAATAAATATATTCCCCTTCCAAACTATAAGGTAGAATTGGCATTTGGAAGGGGAAATACTTTGGTAAAAAATGTAAATTGTCCTTCAATTTTATCAATTTACAATAATATAATAATATGAATTTCAATCATTCAGCAATTGAATCTTTAAGAGAAAGAAGTATAGTGACCTTAAAAAAGAATTGGAGAGAAGGTTTTACTGTACCATCTGCTAATTTATATCCTTTCCAATGGCTTTGGGACTCAGGTTTTGTATCAATGGGTTGGTCTTTGATTGACAAAGATAAAGCACGACTTGAACTCGAAACATTGTTTGGAGCTCAGTGGGAAAATGGTATGATTCCACATATTATTTTTCATAATGACTCTCCAGAAAAACAATATTTCCCCGATGCTAAATTTCATGGCTCAGAGGCCAGTGATTTATCGCCAAAGCATGTGAAAACTACGGGCATGACACAACCCCCTGTATTGGGATTTGTTTTGGAATTCCTATTTGAAAACGAAATTGACAAACAAAAATATCTTGATTTTTATCGTTCAGCAGTTAAATCTGTTTTTCGTTTTCATCAATATTTATATAAAAATAGAGATCCCAAAAACGAAGGGCTGGTTTATATTCGCCATAATTGGGAATCTGGTACCGATAATTGTGCCGTGTGGGATAGTGTTTGGGCAAGGTATAGTGCACCAACGTATGATTTTGTCCGAAAGGATACCTTGCATGTTGACCAATCGCAAAGGCCAACTAAGAAGGATTACAATTATTACATGAATCTGATAGAGTTGTCGAGGAATTGTGGTTATGATGAACAAAAAATGTACGAAATTTTGCCATTTTTGATTCAAGATCCACTTTTCAATAGCATTTTAGCCAAATCAAATCAGTGCCTTTCAAGATTATCAAATGCATTAGATTTACCCGAATTATCTGTACAGTTTGATGAATGGTACGCTAAAACGGCCCATGGCATCAACACAAAACTTTTTGATGATGTTTTAGGGCAATATACCTATTTTGATTTAAAAAATAATGTTCAAATTTCAGAACCAACTGCTATGGGTTTTGCTCCACTTTTCGCTGGAATTGCCTCTGAAGAAAGAGCTAATAAAATGGCAGAATTAATTCTAAGCAAACACTTTTTAGGCGAAAATTTAGATGGATACCTTTGTCCAAGTTTAGGATATTCTTCTTCCGCATTCGACCCAGTTCGTTATTGGAGAGGCCCCATTTGGCCGCATATAAACTGGCTTTTAGCGATTGGTTTTAAACAGTATGGATTTTTAGAAATTGCTGAAAAACTCAGAAATGATATCATTGAATTATCAGTAAAAAAAGGGTTTTATGAGTATTTCAGTCCAATTAAATCAGAAGAATTTAAAATAGGATATGGGGGCGAAGACTTTTCTTGGACTGCCGCCATATTATTACTCATTATGGAATAGAATCCATCCAAAACAATTTAATATATGAATTACCTCGATTACACGATCATAGCCGCCTATATAATCGGTATGTTAGTATTGGGTTATTACCTAAAAAAACAAGAAAATTCAAAAGACTATTTTTTGGGGGGCAAGAATTTTGGTTGGTTTTCACTGACGATGTCAGCAATGGCATCTCAGTTATCAGTTATTAGCTTTGTTTCGGCACCTGCTTTTGTTGGCTTACGTGAAGGTGGAGGAATGAAATGGCTCACTTTCGAGCTGGGTGTCCCCATTGCTATGATATTGGTTATGACTTTTATTGGCCCAATTCTTTACCGAAGTGGAGTTGTGAGTATTTATTCTTTTTTAGAAAAAAGATTTGGTGCAAGCACAAGGCTTATACTTTCATCAGTTTTTTTATTCAGTAGGTCGTTTGCTGGAGCCGTAACTGTGTATGCTGTTTCTCTAATTTTAGCATCGCTTTTACATTTGTCATTCAATATGACCTTATTGATTGTTGGGGTTTCAACTATTGTTTATTCATTTGAGGGAGGCATGAAAGCCATCGTTTATAGCGAGGTTGTGCAAATGATAATTAAGGTAACTGGTATTTTTATCATTGTATATTTTGGGTTAAAAAATATGGGAGGTTGGGGAGAACTTATAAAACATGTTGACCAAAGTCGCCTTCATGTGATAGACTTTTCCAACTTTGGAATCAATGGTGATGAATACGGATTTTTCCCAATGTTGTTAGGTGGTATTTTTCTTTATACTTCCTATTATGGCACTGACCAAATGCAAGCCCAACGCATAATATCCGCAAAAGATGTTCCTACACTTAAAAATATTTTACTCGCCAATGGTTTACTTCGATTTCCAATTACACTTAGTTACTGTATCGGAGGCTTAATTTTAGGAACATTTGCCTTGCAAAACCAACATTTTATGTCTTTAATTCCAGCAGGGAAAACGGATTTGATGATTCCAATATTTATTGAGCATTATTTGCCGAATGGTGTGATAGGTGTATTGGTAGTTGCCATCATCGCAGCGGCAATGTCTGCCTATAGTTCTATTCTTAATTCACTCAGTGCTGTCTCAATGGAAGAAATAATCAGTAAAAGAAATGGTTTTGATGACAGTAAATATGTCTTTTACAGTAAATTGACAACAGTTATTTGGGGTGCTGCAACTTTGGGATTCAGCTTTTTTGTAGGTAGTATTGCTAAAACTGTGATCGAGGCCATTAATAAAATTGGCTCTGTATTTTATGGGCCTATGCTGGCTACGTTTTTGGTGGCAGTACTAATTTCAAGAGTCAATGGTAAAGCAATGAATATTGGGCTCTTGGCTGGGGTATTAGTTAATATGTTTCTTTGGATTTTTGTCCCACAAATTTTTTGGTTTTGGTGGAATATCGTTGGGGCTTTCGTTACGATTATAGTGGCACTATTAGCAAGTATGGTTTATGTTTCAACAGACCAAAAAAATGAAATTTTTAAAATTAAATTAGAAATAGACAAAAGGAATATTTTAATCTTACTCTTATTTTTCATCTTTATAATAATTCTTTCTTTAAACCTACGTAATCTATTTCAATAATAATTTTAGATGAAAATCTTAATTTCTCCAGATAAATTTAAAGATGCCGCAACCGCAGCTGATATCTGTGTTGCTTTGGAAAAAGGAATAAAATCAACTTTTCCCGAAGCAGTTTGTACATTAAAACCATTGGCAGATGGAGGTGAAGGTACACTCGAAAGCATCAGTTTGGCTCTTAATGCCCAATGGATTTCTTGTTCAACACAGGATCCTTTTTTTAATCCATTAGAAGCAAAATATCTTTTGCTTCCAGAGAAAAAAATGGCAGTAATTGAAACTGCAAGGGCATCTGGTATTGAATTAATTAAACCTGAAAATCGGAATTGTATGCTCACAAGTAGTATTGGAACGGGCATATTAATTCGAGATGCAATCGAAAAAGGAGCTACAGAAATTGTGCTCACCGTAGGTGGAACTGCAACTAATGATGCGGCTATTGGCATTGCTTCGGCATTAGGTGTTAGGTACTTTGATAAGGAAGGCGAGAGCTTATTACCTATTGGTCAAAACCTCAGGTATATTCACAAAATTGACGATAGTGAATTAGTTTTCAATCGAAATAAGGTGTCTTTTATTATTGCAACCGATGTTGAAAACCCATTTTATGGACAGAAAGGTGCGGCACATGTATTTTCCCGACAAAAGGGAGCCGATGAAGAAAGTGTTTTGCTTTTAGATAATGGATTAAAAAACTATGCATCAGTATTGGAAAAACATACCCAAATAAACCCACAAAATATTACTGGAAGTGGTGCTGGCGGTGGAATTGGTGGAGGAGTTGCTGCATTATTTGGAGCTAAAATTATTTCGGCAGCAGATTGGATAATAAAACTCAATGATATAGAAAAACATATTTCTGATAGTCAAATTTTGATAACTGGGGAGGGTAAAATAGATAGCCAGACTTGGGAAGGCAAATTGATTTCGAGATTATTGAACTTGGCCACAAATTATCAAGTACCTGTAATCGCTATTTGTGGAACACTACAAGATGTTGAAAAAATTGCCCAACAACCAAATGTTATGTACGCAACTTCAATTTTAAAGTCGCCAATGACATTAGAAAAGGCAATTGTTGAAACTTTAGATTTAGTTGAAAAACAGGGTATTTTACTTGGTAAATTAATGAAAAAATTAAAAAGTTCTCATGAAGTTGGAAGTTGAATTAGGCTGACTAAAATTGAATTAATGTTATGGATTACTACGATTAAGATTTTCGGATTTTTTTTCGAAAGTATTTGGCAACAAAAGTAATGTATCGCATACCGCTTTCTTCAGCAAGTTTGACTATTTCATTGGCATTAAATCCCGAAGCATCAACTGATAAAGCCGTTTTTTGATAGTCTGCAAAAGGAATTTTCTGATTGAACATAGCCCCTGCGGCGTGATATTTTCCCTAAACACCCTAATGGATAAACATTCCCAAACGTGTCCCATTATACCAAGTAAGTGTTGCTTTTTTGGGTGATTTAGCGTATAATCTACTTTTATCCCTCAAAAAATAGGGAATAGTATCGTGATGTTGTGTGTAGGCATCAATATTATACGTACACAATAGTAGCAGGGTAATATATTGTGTGAAACGATACACTTGTACGTACATAATTTTTTCTTAAAAGTTAAAATCTGATGGAATGGGTTTGGTTATGGTTTTTTGAGAAGTTTCGAGTAAGATTTAGGAAATTTTTAAAAATTTCCTAAATCTATACTTTGTTAAGTAATAAAGTAGTTATAATCGATAATTCTGTAAATAGTTAAATAACTTGATATATGCCAATTTTCTTTCTGTGGATTTGTCGACTAAAGACTGTGGACTACTTAATACACTTCATTCTGCTTCATATTCGGGTTGATTTGAATTTCAGCCATTGGCGTAAGGCCTTAGGTTCTTACTGCATTCATAGCATCATGCACACTTTGGTCTATTTCGTTAAGTTCAATTTTGGCTTCAGCATACATCAACAACACATCGGCAGAAAGATAAATTATTCAAAAGACCTATAATTGCATGAGTTCCTGATGTTTGGTTCAACTAAGTATCCTACACGATCACAGTTATAAAATATTAACTTTCATTAGCCAGTTCATTAAAATAAATCAAAGTCTTAGCTATATGTTTTTCCCAATATGACCACGTGTGTCCACCGCTAAATTCTTGGTATTGATGATTAATTTTATTTTTTTTCAATGCTGAATGTAATTCTCTGTTATAATCTATCAATAAATCATCTCTACCACAATCAAAGCGAAACGGGGGTAGTATTCCACGATTAGCAATCATCCACTCTAAAACGCTTTCTTGAGTAATGGCGGCCATTTTCAACTGCTCAAAGTCTTCTAAAAATAATTCAAGTTGCTGAAAGTTTGTTATAGAAGAAAGTCCAGAAAATCCTTTAAATAGTTTTGGATATTTAGCACCAATCCTTAGAGCTCCAAAACCACCCATCGAAAGACCAGTAATAAAAATTGGAGATTGCTCATCAATCTGAGTAAACTGCTCCTTCATCACATCTATAACATCTTCAACTATCCATTTTTCGTAGTCTTCTAATTGATGAGGAACATACCCACTTCCATCGCTAAATAGGCCATCAGAGGGCATGGCAAGTATCATCGGAGAAACTTGCTTTTCATTAATTAATTTCTGTAAGGTTTCATGAACTCTACCTTTAAGAGCCCAAGCCCAATGACTCCCATAAACACCATGAAGTAAAATAACTAAAGGGACTGATTTTAGATTTTTATAATTTTTACATCCATTATACACTGTAATATCAGCCCTTTTTTTCAGAGCATTACTTTTTACAGTAATAAAATGAAGCCCTTGAAATTCAGCGATTTCAGTTTTAAAAAATTGTGATTTGCTCATTGGATAAAATTTACTTTCCTTTTAGACCATTTTATTCATTTAAAATAATCGCAGACTTTCTATTTTAAGGTTCAATCATTAAATACGATTATTCAATCTAAAACGCTATTACACCTTTGGCATTTTTTCCTGCATGCATATCAGCAAAAGCATCTGCGAGCTCTTCAAGTTTATAGGTTCGTGTTACCATTTGGTCTAAAATCAAATCACCTTTTGCATAAAGATTTTGCAAAATTGGAAAATCTATTTGAGGACGTGTTTTGCCATAAAGAGGATTAATATAAATTTTATCCCACTCAAAAAGATTCATATCTATTGATATTTCTTGCTCGATTCCACTGACTTGTACGGCCATACCAGCATTACGCACCATTGCTAAAGGAGCTGCTCCTAATTCTGGAATGGCGGTACATTCAAAAGCGTAATCTGCACCACGGCCACCTGTCATTTGCTTTACTATCTTTGATGCTTCCATTAAACCTTTATCATCTCTATTAGCCAAGATAATATGTGTTGCACCATATTCCTTTGCCATTTCCAAACGATTTAGGTTTACATCAATCGCAATAATTTTGCCTGCACCAACAATTCTTGCCCCTTGTATGACATTTAGACCCACACCACCAGTACCTAATACCACAACCGAGCTTCCTGCTTGTACTTTAGCAGCATTCACAACTGAGCCATAACCAGTCATCACGCCACAACCTACAATTGCGGCAGAAGTAAACGGAATTTCGACATTAATTTTAACGCAAGCCGCTTCTCTGACTAAGGTATATTCTGACATTGTTCCTAAACTAAATGCCCGTTCGATTGGCTTACCTTGAAAAGTTGTTGAATCAAACTTTGCATGGCCTTCGCTTACTTTGTTTCCAGCAATCACCGCAGAATTACGCTCACATATATGCTGATTTCCTTCTTGACACTGAAAACATTCATAGCAAGGAATCGCCCAATTAAGCATTACTTTATCGCCAACCTTTAATGATTTTACTCTTTCTCCAACCTTAACAACCACGCCAGCTCCTTCATGCCCCATCACAAGTGGTTTTTTCCAAGATTGAGAGTCCCAGTCAGTATGACAAACACCTGCCGCTTTTATTTGAACCAATACCTCATCACCGATAGGTTCATCTACCATAATATTTTCGATGGAAAAACAGCCATTTCCATCGGCAATTGCCGCTTTACAAGTTATCATTTTGAATATACAATTGGATTTAAATGCGTATCAATAATTTTCCCAATTTCAGCCCCAGGACACCATACTTCCCAATCTTTTCTTTGATTTTCATTTTCGGGTTCTTTCAAAATCATATCCTTATCCATATAAATCATGGTCATTACCTTACGCACTTGGTCGGTATTATTCGCTCCTGCTCTATGAAACACCCAACCTGAATGAAAACTAACTTCCCCCAAATCATAAGGTTCTGCAACATGCTTAAAATCAGTTACACGTAAACGTTGGGCTATTTTTTGCTCGCTATCATCACTAATTGCTAATTCTCGCCCCTCTACAATCACATGACTTCCGGCACTAAACTCAAGAGGTCCCATTTCAACAGGAACTGGCTGCAGTGGAATCCAAGCAGTAATAGTCTTATCCGTTGATAAAGGCCAGTAATACTGGTCAGCGTGCCAAGGGGTAATGCCACCACCTGCTTCCTTGAATAAAGCTTGGTCGTGGTAAAGTCTTGAACCATCTGCACGCATTAACTCAGCTGCAATTTGGCCTAATCGCTTACTCAACACAAATTCTTTGCATACTTCATCTTGACACCAAAGATTAAAAATTTGTAAAAACGCTTTTCCATAAGTATCACGTTCATCAATTGGTTTATCCTGGCTATTTAATTCGTTTACTTTTTTTGTGATGGCTTCACCGTAATAAGCTAAGGTTTCAGCATCTAAAACATTTTTTAATTTAATGTAACGGTTTTTCTGATAAAATTCAATGGCTTCCTCAGAAAGCTGATAAGGTTGATTTAATATTTTATTCATCTTACTATGTATTTATAATATAATTATATGACAAATGTCATATTTTTTTTTACTACTCCTTTTGTTTAAATTTTCAAATAATTGTCTAATATTATCATTATTTTAAAATTGATATTGTTAATCTGAAAAAATGAAACTATGAAAGCCGTATTTGAAAAGTTGCAAACAGAGCATACTAATTCGATTTTAATTAGAAAATTTGATTTAAAAAACTTTGATGCTCCTTTTCACTTCCATCCAGAGTTTGAATTAACTTTAATCTTAAAGGGTGAAGGACAACGCTACGTAGGGAGGCAAGTTAATAATTTTTATGCGGGAGACTTGGTATTTTTGGGTGATAACCTTCCTCATTGTTGGGTAAATCAGCCCAATGAAGAAGCGTATGTTTCGGCAATAGTAATACAATTTGATGAGAACTTTTTGGGTAAAACATTCTTGGAATTACCAGAGATAGAGCAGATTAAGAAATTTTTACTAAAAGCAAAATCTGGGTTTACCATTTTAGGCGAAACAAAAAAGAAAATTAGTAAAAGTATTATTCAGTTGATTGAAAAAACGCCTTTGCAGAGAATCTTGGGACTAATTGAAATTTTAGATGAACTTAGTCAAACAAAAGAAATATCTAGTATTGATTTTTCATTCATCGAAAATCAATATAATCAATCAGAAACCGCACGATTCCAAAAGGTCTTTTCTTATTTAATTGAAAATTTTAAGGAAAATATTTCTCTTGAAGAAATTGCTGATGTAGCTGATTTATCACCTACTTCTTTTTGTAGATATTTCAAGACAATTACACAAAAAACATTTGTAGAAGTTATGCTAGAATTTCGATTACAATACGCATGCCAGTTACTTCAAAAAACCGACTTGCCGATTCGCCAAATTGCTTTTGAAAGTGGATTTGGAGATGTTTCGTACTTTAATAAAGTATTTAAAAAATATAAGAGTACGACTCCCAAAAACTTTAAAAGCCAATAGTTTTTAAAATTATTGGCTTCTGTTCAATTGATTTACTTTGTATAAATAAACGAGTGTTTATCTATACAAAATAATTGTTGAAAAATCTCTATTTTTTAGAAAGAGGTAAACCACACAAAAGTATATTTTTGTTGTATATTAATTAAAGTATATTTATATTTATCTAAGTTAATCAAAAATATACAGCAATATGAAAATAGGTTATGCAAGGGTTAGTACCAAAGAGCAGGTTTTAGACCTACAAATCGATGCACTCACGAAAGACGGCTGCGAAATGATTTTTAAAGAAACGGCGTCTGGTGCAAAAACTGAAAGGCCTGAATTGCAAAAACTATTGAGTCATCTTCGTAAAGGAGATATCGTAGTGGTTTATAAACTTGACCGTCTTGGCCGCTCTTTGAAGCATCTGCTAGAAGTGGTGGCTGAACTTAACCAAAAAGAAGTAGGTATCAGAAGTATCAATGATGCTATTGATACGACAACTCCTCAGGGTAGATTATTCTTTAATATTTCAGCCTCATTTGCTGAATTTGAAAGAGAACTGATACGCGAAAGGACAAAATCTGGTTTGGAAGCGGCACGTGCTAGGGGTAGAAAAGGAGGAAGAAGACAAGGAATGACCAAAGGTGCCGAGCAAAAAGCAATTCTCGCAGAAACCTATTATAAAGAGGGTAAGCTGGGTGTTAATCAGATTGCCAAAGAAATTGGTGTTTCTAAAATGACACTTTATAAATACTTAAGATATCGAGGGGTAAAAATTGGAGCTTATAATCTAAAACAATAGAAGTAAGAAGGGTACATTATAAGTGTATTTTTCTTCTAACCTATTGAAATCACTACTTAAACTTTATTTGTCAATTTTGAAAATGGTACTGAACAGCGAACCAGCAAATTTTTAATCTTTATTGATATCAATTCTACTATCATAAGGAAAGACATAATCTATATGCCACATTCCTGTTTGATTGCTACCAGATAAATCGAGATTATTAACATTTTACAGATTCATAACAATACAATCACAATTTTTTAACTCACAATTTATCTGACATTTCTACATTTGCTTTTTGCTTTTAATTCGAATACCCCTAACCCTCTAATTTTATTCTTATGATTATTTTAAATAGGAATTCCTGCTTCAAATATATTTTTAGCCATGATCCTTCTCTTACCAAATTATATTCATTATTTCCAAAAGTAAGACAGTGTTTTTGCTAATAAAAATAAAATTTAGTTATAACCAAAACTAATATGCTCTTCGTATCTTGTCATCATTATGTACCTAAAATAAGGTATAATGATTAATTGAGTAGTAAACGATACATCAACTTTATGAAATTACTTTTAATGTATTTGGGTTTGTTAAATCCATCGACCGATTCAACCAAAACCGAACTTCTGAATGAAGTTGTTATTACCGCAAGTCGTTCGGCAAATCAAGAGTTCCAAACACCTAATAGCATCAAGATTCTGAATAAAAAATACCTTAAAACGTATGCATCTAGAACAACTCCTGAAGCATTGATTGGAATAAATGGTGTTTTTGTGCAGAAAACCAATCATGGGGGCGGTTCGCCTTTCGTGCGTGGGCTTACAGGAAATCAAACTTTATTGATGGTTGATGGGATTCGCCTTAGCAACAGCACCTTTCGCTACGGCCCTAACCAGTATTTTAATACAATAGACCCATTTTCGATTAGTAAAATTGAAGTATTGAAAGGGGGGGGTTCGGTGCAATACGGTTCTGATGCTTTGGGTGGAACTATCCAAGTATTCACGGCCGAACCTGAATTTAATACAAAATGGAAAGGTAATTTCCTAGGTAGAATCGCTACTCAAGGTATGGAGCAAACCGCTCGTGGTGAAATAAATTATGGAGGTGAAAAGTTAGCGGTTTCCGCAAGTTTTGGTTATCGAAATTTTGGTGATTTAGTTGGTGGAAAACTCACGGGCCGCCAATCACCTTCAGGTTATGACGAACAAATGGGGAATTTCAAAGCCAAACTGAAACTCGGAAAGGGAATTTTGGTGTTAGCAAACCAATATTTTGAAGCAAAAGATGTACCCGTCTATCATAAAGTAGTGCTGGAAAATTTTGCAATTAATGAATTTCAACTTCAAAGACGAAATCTTTCTTATGCGAAGTTTAACCAAAAAAACAATTCAAAAATCTTTAATGAAGTTTCATTAATTGGCTCATTACAAATGACTTATGAAGGTAGGAATAGCCAAAAGAATGGTTCAACAAGGTTGATTCAAGAAACCGATAAAGTTTATACCAAAGGGTTGACTACTAATATTTTCTCTGAATTTTCGGAGAAATGGACGGCTAATTCTGGCATTGAAATTTACCATGATTTGGTAAGAAGCTCGAAAGTAGATAGACCCGCTTCTATTACTTCTTCAGAAGCACCAAAAAATTTGCGTGGTCTCTACCCCGATAATTCTACTTTTTTAAATTATTCACTTTATTCTTTACATCAGTTTATACAAAATCATTGGCAGTTTTCGGCTGGTCTTCGTTATAATGGTTTTTCGATTATTGTTCCCGATGAAACTATCGGTAAAACAAACTTAACACCACAAACACTCGTAAAAAATTTTTCAATTTCTTATTTAATTGGTTCAAAATCAAATATTTATGCCTCATACAATGCAGGTTTTCGCACGCCAAATGTCGATGATTTAGGTACGCTTGGCATCGTAGATTTTCGATATGAGTTGCCTACAAATAATTTGAAGCCCGAAAAATCGAATAATTATGAAATAGGGTACAAATTTAGAAGTAATCGTTTTTCGGCGGCTACTGCTTTTTATTACAGCGATTTGCGTGATTTAATTACCAGAGTAAAAGTACCCAATCAAGTAATTAATACATACAGTGTTTATCGAAAAGAAAATATCGAAAAAGCTTACATCAAAGGCATCGAAGCTGAGTTTGAAGCACTAATGAGCAAAGACTTGAAAACCTACGGCGGCATTTCATACACCTATGGACAAAATATTACGAAAAATGAACCGATGCGACGTATTCCGCCACTCAATGGTCGTTTGGGTTTAGAATTTCGCAAAAATAGCTTTTTTATTCGTCCCGAACTGTTGTTTGCTTCCAAGCAAGAACGTCTTGCACAAGGAGACAAAGACGATAATCGGATCGGTAAAAATGGAACAGCCGCTTGGCAAATTGTGAATATTTACGGAGGATACGAATATAAATGGTTGAATATCAATCTTTCTGCTCAAAACCTTACAAATAAAGATTACCGCACACACGGCTCAGGAATCAATGGCGTAGGTCGTAGTTTATGGCTGACTTTGCGTTTTGAAATCTGAATTTCTGGTTGAGGTTGCAAACTTCGTCCAACAATAACTTAATTTTTAACTAGATAACTCTAATTTTTTCATCAAAAAACCAATGAAGAAACTTTTACTGTTAGTGACTATTCCGTTTGTTATGCAAGCCCAAGTAGTCATTGAAGCCCCTGCAGGAAATATCCCTGCAAAAATAGATAAAGCAGGCAAAACGGTTATTCCCAATGGTCGTATTATTACGCCTCGTGGCGTGCAGATTTCAACAGCTCCACATCCATATGGTTTGGTTTTGAGTCCTGATGGAAACACGGCGATTACCGCCAATTCGGGTATTCGCCCATTTTCTATTTCTATTATTAAAAATATACTTTCTGCCAACCCTGAAACGATTCAAGTTCCCGAAGGGGCAAAAAATAACGAAGGTATTTTAGAAGCTTGCTTTATGGGTTTAGCCATTAGCCCTGATAACCAAACAGTTTATGTATCAGGTGGTGCATCGAACAAAATTTTCAAATATGATGTCAATACCGGTAAACCAAAGGGCTCAATCAATTGTGCAGTAAAGGCTAATGGTCAAGACTTTATGCACGGATATTTGGGCGATATGGTTATGACTAAAGATGGCAAGACGATTTATGTAGTTGACCAAATAGGTTTCCGAATTGCCGTAATTGATATTGCTAGCGAGAAAATCATCCAAAATATTCCTACGGGGCGTTATCCTTTTGGAATTACACTTACACCCGACGAAAAAAATGTGATAGTTGCCAATGTAGGTGTTTTTGAATACAAAAGATTTACTGATTTAGACCCCAAAAATATCAAAGGAACTGCTCATAAATTTCCTTCAACGAAATACGGTTCAAAGGAAATGTTAGAAGGTGACGCTGCCAATGGAATTCCCGCTCTTGGTGACCCAAATGCCCCCGAATCCTTTTCAGTTTGGATTTACCCAACTCAATCTACTCAACCAAATGCAAAGATAAAAACTGGTTTTTTAGTCGGACAAATGATTGAAGATTTTCCTGCGGTTGGTGGTAGCAGTCCAAACTCGGTTGTAGCTACAAACGACTATGTTTTTGTAAGTAACGGCAATAATGATTGTATTTCGGTGATTGATATTAAGGCAGGAAAAGTACTAAAAAATATTCCTCTTGCAATAGATAAACGTTTAGGGAATTTGAGAGGAGTTATTCCTTTCGGCATCACGCTTTCGCCCGACCAAAAACGCCTTTTTGTTGCTGAATCGGGTATAAATGCAGTTGCGGTAATTGATGTATCCAGCCTCGAGGTTATTGGGCATATTCCGACTGGTTGGTTTCCTTCAAAATTAAAAGTGAGTAATGATGGCAAGAAACTTATCGTTGCTAATGCAAAAGGCTTTGGAAGTGGACCAAATGCTGGTAAAAACTTTAAAATGGGAGCCGAAGGTAGTTATATTGGTGGGTTAATGAAGGGTTTAGTTTCAGTAATTGATATTCCAGCTGATGAACAATTAAAGGCTGAAACACAGGTAGTTATTCAAAATAATTTTAAATTTACCGAACCACGAAAAGGAAAAAATCCTATTCCTTCAACCAATAAAAAGCCGTCGGATGAAATCAAATACATTGTATTTATTGCAAAAGAAAATCGTACTTATGATGAAGTTTTTGGGCAAAATAAAAATGGTGATGGCGACTCTACTTTAGCTCGTTTTGGGAATGGAGTAAAAGTTATCAATCGAAAAGGTACAAAAGTAATTCCTGATGCCAGAGTGATGCCAAACCATGCTGCTTTGGCAAAGAGATTTGCAATAAGCGATAATTTCTTCTGTGATTCTGATGTTTCGGCTGATGGCCACCGTTGGCTCGTAAATACTTATCCCAATGAATGGTGCGAAACCGAAACGGCGGCATCTTACGGCGGAAAACTTTCCCAACGAGATACCTCAAATGCTCCAGGGAATTTAGCCATTTATGGTTCAGCAGGCTCAATTTATCCCGAAGACTATAACGAGGGAGGTAGCATGTGGGAACATCTCGACCGTAACAAAATCGACTTTTATAATTTTGGTTTTGGAGTTGAAATGGCTGGAGCTTTTAGTGATAGCACGATGAAATACATTGGCGAACTTTATACTGTTAATTACCCCCTCCCCGCTCCTCTTATTGATAAATCATCAAAGACTTTTCCAACCTATAATATGGCCATTCCTGACCAATTTAGAGCCGATTTGTTTATGAAAGAATTTAACGAGCGTTGGTCAAAAGGGAATTTGCCTTCGGTAATTACGCTTATGTTACCCAACGACCACGGTACGGGCGAGCGTCCGCACGCAGGTTATCCATTTCAGGCAAGTTACATGGCTGATAACGATTTAGCAGTTGGTCGTACAATTGAATTTTTATCAAAAACGCCTTACTGGAAAAACATGGCGGTTTTTATTACCGAAGATGACCCTCAAGGTGGCGTTGACCACGTAGATGCCCACCGTAGTATCTTAATGGTGGCTTCGCCCTACACCAAAAAAGATTACGTGAGTAAAGTTCATTACAGTTTTGGTAGTATTTTCAAGACTTTTTGGCATATTTTAGGTATTCCGTACTTAAATCAGTATGATGCTGGAGCAACCGATATGGCCGATATTTTTACGGATAAACCAGATTTTTCGCCCTATAATGCTGTGCAATCCGACCTCCGAATTTTCGACCCAGAAAAAGCATTAACGCCTTTCGATGAAAAGTTTGATTGGAAATTCTTTGTAAGCTCGGAAGAACTTGACCGCACAGAAACTATGCAAAAAAGACGTGATGATGATGATAAGGTAGAAAAATTGAAACAAAAATCGAAGAAGAATAAAAACAAGAAATAATAAAAATTAAGACAGCTCGGGTTTCTAGCCAAGCTGTCTTAATTTCCAATCTATACGAAATCTATTTTAAATCTACTTGTAATTTGATTAGGATATGGAATTAAACGTAGATAACTGGTTTTGTATAATTTCAATGTAGTTTGATTTTACTTTGATGATAATATTGGCACCCTACTTTTCGATTGAAAAAATATTGCGGTGTTTATTTTTCTATATCAGAATATTTTTTGTAGATAGCTCTATATCCAAACATACGTCCAATTGGGCCTACAACATTCATTAAAAACATTTGTATTCCTTGTGGGATATTGGCAAGGTAACTTTTGCTATCCAAATATTTTAAGGTTACTAATTCTTGAATTAATCCTGCTTTTCCATTTGGCATTTTTCCATCAATAGTAAGTCCAATAATATTTTCTAATAAGTAATCAAAGTCCAATGCTGGCGAAACTGATTGCTTAAAAACAACGGTTTCTGTGTCATTATTATAATGATTGTGTGGCTTGTTTTTCGGTAAAGTAATCTTATCACCTTGTTTCAATACTTGTGTTTTACCATCAAGTAATATTGTCAGTTTGCCAGAAATAACTTCAAAATCTTCCTCTTGTAGTGCGTGATAATGATTAGGAACCAATTCACCTTTCGATTTAAGAGTCATTTTTATTGTAACTCGTTGTCCATTGGTATCTTTAGCGGTTTCTAAAAACTCATAGACGTCTCCAGTGGCTGGATTGTTTAAAATCTGTCCTTTAGATGGCATATCTCTTTTATTTTTAAATTAGGGTATCTCTGAAATGATTACCGTGAAGGGTCAGGACTTCGAGCTGAGTTGATAGCTAGATCTTTATCAGTCCAAACTTCCGAATAGTAAAGTGAATACTGTGCCGTTTAGCCTTATTTATTCAGCTTGGGCTGAATTGCACGGATAATTGGTCTCTAAAATCAGTGCAAACGCTTATGTGAGTATAGTAGAAAACCCAGTATTCGCGTTTGTCCAAAGACCAACATTAAATTATTCTTTCTCCAAAATCAAGGTAAGCCACTGTAATTCTTCTCAGTTATTTAGGTTTAAAAAACTGAAATCTAAGCAAGATTTGAAAATAACAGCCTAACCGTTGCCAAAAGGCATTACTAATTTTGAATACATAACTGCTGTTTGTAGCTTCTTACGTTTTCTGAAATTTGTCTTTAAACTTCAAAAATGGTTTTTCAATGCAGTAATACGAGAATAAAGCAGCACTGATGAAAAACAATATATTTAAAGGGAAAGATGATGCCCAAGATAAGCTACTACCACTAATAAAAAGTTGTTGCCAAAGATAAATGCTATACGAGAGTAGCCCAATATAGTCAAGCACTTTGGTGTTGAGTAACTTAAACCAAATTCCTTTATGACCGTAGATAGAATATAGAAGAACAACCCCAATACAGATATTTGCAAATGTTCCGTAACGTGAGCCAAAAGGAATTATTACAAAGTCTAAATTCAGATTTAATCTTTCTCCAATTCCAGGTAAAAATCCAATTACAAAAAGTATTACGAGTGATAAGTAAAACCAAGTTTTAAAATGTTTATCCAATAAATTTAGTAAGCTGTCTTTGTAAAAAGCAATCACACAGCCAATTACCAATGCATCAATTCTTTTGAAAATTGTGTAATCGTTTATCCAAGAAACTGGATAGAAATGAACTAAAACTTTGATAACAGGAACAATTAGTATGAGAAAAAAGGATGCACGTTTTCTTATCTTGTCGCCAAATGTAAATATGAGTGGAAACATCAGATAAAAATGTTCTTCTATACTCAATGACCAACCGTGTGAAGTAAACCAATCTGAAGACCAATTAAAATATTTTGTGTATGTGACAGCCGTAAGCCAAGACTCATTATTGATATAAATAACATTAGTTAATTGCAAAATCAATAAAACAAGTAGATAGAAATAATATGCAGGAAATATTCTTAATGTACGTCTGATATAAAAGTTTTTCAGTGAAACTGTTTTTGTTTTTTCTTCTTCAACGATGAGTAAGGTCGTAATTAAGAAACCAGAAATAACAAAAAACATATTGACACCTAATTGTCCATCTGAAAAGAAAATATAAAAAGGTTTTAGTGCGTTTGGTAGCTTGTCTAAAAGTAGATGATACTCTATTTCTAAGTGGCGAAAAATTACTAATAAGATACTGATTGCTCTCAGCCCATTTAGACTTGGTAATTTGAATTTAGTGACCTCTTTATTTAATGCCATTTTATACTTTCGTTTAGGACAACAAAGCCTAAACGGCTTGTCAGTTATCCGTTGATTTACAGCAGTCCATTAGCCTTCCTGCCAACGTGTTAATTAATGCAAGTTAATATTTTTTAGACCATTTCAACTAATTCCCTTCAAAATATTTTGTAAACAAAAATTAGCCAACTTTTTAACCTTTAAACAATACCCATACAAACAAAATAATTATCATACTTATGGTCGAATAAATTTGTTTTTGTGGTTTGGCTTTCAAAATCAATTTGAGACTGCTACCTTACTTTGCTTGCCATCAGCCTCGTGTCCCCACTCTGTGTTTGATAATTATGTTCAAAAATATAAAACGATACAAAACTTTTGTATCTTCAAGTGTAAGATTCAATTTTAAGGTAATTATGCAAATTCCACCCTTCGACATATTAAAAGACATAATAAAGCATTATCTATTTTTAGAGAGTAATGGATTTGAACCACAAACTCTGCGGCTTTTTTCGGATGGGAATACTGGTATAGTTTTTAATTCCAATAATAATTTATCGCTTGAATTTGACAAAAATATCTTGCCAAGCTCCTTCCTATACGGCCAAATTACACAATTTAAAGATATTCAATCTTCAAAAAATCTTTCTTTGATAATTGTTGTTTTCCAGCCAACGGGAATTAAAAAATTATTGGGAATTCCTGCTTTTGAAATTAAAGATAAAATTATCTCTTTAGAGCATATTTTTAGTAAGGAAAGTAATCTGATTGAAGAGAGATTGAAGGAGGCTAAATCTATCAATGATAAATTGAATATTCTAAATATATTTTTTACTAGAATTGCTTTAAAAGTTTTAAAAGGGAAAGAAGATTTAGTAACTGAATCAGTTAATTTCATTCGTAAAAGCAAAGGACAAATTTCTAGTAATCAACTTGAAAAGTTTACGGGCTATAGCCAGCGACATATTGAAAGATTGTTTTTAGATTCTGTGGGTATTAGCCCAAAGCATTTTGCAAATATCTTAAAACTGCATAATTTTTTGCAACAGCTTAAAAATAAAAAAAGCAACACAAACTTGATTGAATTAGACTATCAAGTAGGATATTCTGATCAATCACATTTGATTAAAGAATTTAAAAAAATTACTGGATTTACGCCTACTTCCTACCAAAACAATGTAAATAAATTAGCTATAAACTTTGTCACTATATCTAAAATGTAGAATGTCGGTTTTGTACAATTTATCTTCAAGTCTATAAAATAATTTTGTCCCAGATTTTTTAATTCAACAAAATATTATGGTCAATTTGAAAATTTCAACAGCTCAATTTGAAGCAAAAGACGGAGACAAAGTATACAATTTATCTGTTATTGAAAAGCTCACTAAAAAGGCCTCAGAAGAAGGGGCAAATGTGATTGCATTTCACGAGTGTTCTATCACTGGATACACTTTTGCAAGGAATTTAGACAAGAAACAAATGCTTGACTTAGCAGAGTTGGTGCCTAGTGGAGAAAGTACTAATGAATTAATTAAAATTGCGGCCAAGTACAACATGATTATTTTGGCCGGACTTTTTGAAAAAGATGAAAATGATAAACTCTACAAACCTTACGTCTGTGTAGATGGAAATGGCTTAATTGCAAAACACCGAAAAATTCATCCATTCATAAACCCACATGTGAACGCAGGTGAAAGCTATACTATTTTTGATATTCATGGTTGGAAATGTGGTATCTTAATTTGTTACGATAACAATATTATTGAAAATGTACGTGCCACTAAACTATTAGGTGCTGATATTATTTTTATGCCTCATGTAACAATGTGTACTCCTTCTACTCGACCAGGTGCTGGTTTTGTTAGTCCTGACCTTTGGAAAAACAGAGAAGCAGATCCGACGTCTCTAAGATTGGAATTTGATGGTATGAAAGGGAGAGCTTGGTTAATGAAATGGCTTCCATCAAGAGCTTATGACAATGCTGTGTATGTTATCTTTTCGAATGCAATTGGTATGGATCATGATCAATTAAAACCTGGGTTGTCTATGATAATTGACCCTTTTGGAGATATAATTGCTGAATGCCGCAGTTTTGATGATAGTTTTGTTACGGCTACTGTTACACCTGATAAGCTTATTCAAGCAGGCGGAAATCGTTATATGAAAGCAAGGCGTCCTGAATTGTATAGAGATATTCTTGGACAACATCATACTTCTGAGCAAAAAGTTGTTTGGCTAAATATAGAAGAAAAAGAGTAGATCTGTAGTTTATATGGTATTGCCAGTAATACCTACCTTTTTAAATCCTACTTAAGGGCAATACCTAAACCAACCAATATTAATTTCTTAGAAAGGAATAAAAACCTTACTGTACTACAGGGTATTTAAACTCGTCAAGACTAGATTGCAAACACAAGTATTGAAATATAGTTTTGTTTCATTGACGGTAACAAACATTTTTTAATCGTACCTTCACTCATTTGTATTTGAGAAACTTACTTTGTTTTAATATATCCTACAAAATTTATTTAGAATCAATGTTGTGGATTAATCAAGGCTTTTTTATTTGCTCAATGATTCTTTTCAATTCTTCGTTTTCATTGACGTAGTGTTGCAATTGTCCTTTCAGATATGCCACCTGCGAAAGTAAGGCATCAACGGTACGGTCTTCTTCGTTCCAAGGAGCAGCTTCATTGAGATTTTTGGCTTGGTTTGCATAACCACGACAAGTTGATGAACAGTATTTCGCAGTAGAACGATTAGCGAAATAAACAGTTCCGCAATACAAACAAGTTTTTTCAAAAACTTTTGCGTTATATTTGAATTTACTTCTATCGAGTGTAGGCATAAAATCTATTTATTGGTGCAATATACACATTTATTGAAATTAAAACGAAATAATACCGATATAATTTCAAAAAATACAGACAATTTATATTCTCACTTCAAACTTTTCATACAATAATTGGAATTCTGTACTAAATCGTTTTTCAAACCATTCTAAAAAAAATGCCCCAAAACTTCCTCCCATTTTAAAATTATAAAGCAATTCCTCTTTACTTCCTATATCTATCCCCTCAATATCTGTTTCGTAATTATCAAATGCCAATTCAACAATAAACGGAGTATTGGGTTGCTCACGAAGCCTTCTAAATTCATCCAAAAAAATCAAGTTAAGGTTTATATGTTCGTTGAATAAAGTTTCGATCAGATTAAATTTAGCTTCATCTAAAGACTTTATATTTTGTTTTAATATATCTTCTTTTTGGGTTTTGAAAAGTTTAATTTCTTGTTCCTCTTTTAACCTCTGACTTTGAATTTCTTTAATATTCTTTTCCTCTTGAATTGGGTCAAATAGATTTGTTTCTCCCATCATCTTTTGTAGAAGTCCCATCGGATTCCTAATCTCCTTACCTTTTTCTATTTGATTTAATACAAAATTAATTCGTCCTTGTATGTGTTCAACTGAATACTTTTCTACCCATTTCTCAATCGTTGATTTATTAGCTCCTTTAAATTTCTTTACTACTTTAAAAATCTCATTTACTATTAAATCTTCATCCGTCACACTTGAATGTATCTCTAATTCTTTTGCGTCATCTCGCGTATTTATGATATCTACATTTTTCGAAATAAAAAATATGATTTCATAAATTGATTTCCCCCTTTTTACTTCTTGAAAAGTAAATTTTATATCTGTGTATTTTTCTAAATCTTCTTGTGCTTTTAAGATTACTCTTTTTTTAAGATTTGCATAAAGGGAATATTTATCGTCAATGTCAAGCATTACTTTTAATTCTTCGATCGTTAACTTTCTTTTACCTATTGTTTCGTACTGCTTAAGTAATTCATAGATTCTGATCGAAAATGAGCTTGGTAGTTTTAAAACATTGCGAGCATCGTACATTAAAAATTTATTCTGAAGCTGTAGAAGATATGGCTTCATATCTGGATGAAAATCTATCTCTATGTATTTTCCTTGTCGATTATCCAAGAAACTCTTCACCCCAGAAGCGATATGCGTAAATAATTCCATTGCTTCTCCTTGGGGAGAAAGCATCGGTATTCTTATTTCGCGACTTGCCAACTTTTCGGCCCCACTTTTTAATTCTTCGTACGAACGATTATTTTTTTCTAAATCAAATTCAGAAATTATGTCTTTAAGATAAATTCGATATCGTTTAAAATCTTCATCATTGGGCTGTATCATCGTGAGCATTTTTACAAAAATTCTCATTTCCCAAATATCAAATCTATAACGACCTTCAACAAGGTTGTTTGATTTACGAATAAACTTTATTCCTCTTGCCTTTACATTTTCAGTCATATTTACAATCAATGTCTAACAAATATAGATTATATATACTATTCCGCCAAATGTAATATTAGATTATATTTCCGTTATTTGTAATAGATAGTCCGTTATCTGTAATACTTATTCCGCTTTTTGTAATAATACTTTCCGTTATTTGTAATAGATAGTCCGTTTTTTGTAATACTTACTCCGCTTTTTGTAATAATAAATCTTACAAATACCTTTAAATCAAGTAGTTATGACTCTCTAAAATACATAAAAGAAATAAAATATATATAAACATATCAAACACGTATGGATGGTGTTGTATTAAATTTTCGTTCTTTTAAAATTAATGTTTTAGCAATTATTATCTAAAACGAAAATCAAATATAAACTTTGGTACTATTACAAATAACGGATTGAGTAGCTCATAATAGCTTTTTATTTTAAAATTAAGCACTCAATTATTACAAATAACGGAAAAAATAGTAGTTGTCGCTTTTGTTTGGATTTTTATGAAGACTAAACTATTACAAATAACGGACTATAAATGCTATTCGGTCGTCTCAAATTATAGTAAATCCGTTTTTTGTAATAGTTCGAAGTTTATAGTGTAAGGTAGTAATGTAATTTTGATATTGACTAGAAAAGGAAGTAGCCACCCTCCTACTCTATTTTAATATTTTGAGTGTTTCTTTAGCAGTCTTGATTAGTTCTTCTAAATCTGACTTTTTTTGAGTCTTCGAGAACTTTTTTAAAAGTGCCGAAATCTCATCTAATTTTTCTTTGATTGGAATAACTTCTTTTGTATGTGAGTTGGTTAAAGTTAAGTTTTCAATCTCAGCAATATCTCCAATTAGATTATCGGAATGGTAATTTTTACCAATTTCTTGAATAGCTGATTTATCAATTTTAATGGTTCCATCCAAAATTTGGTTTCTTAAACCTGATTCTAATTTTTCAAGACCTTTGGCAAATTCAGCGTCTCTTTTAATAGTTTTTGGATTTACTTTATACTCTTCTGCAAGCCTTTCAGCCGTCGAAAGTTTCGAAGGGACATTTTGTCCCTTCGGGGGGGCATTGACAAAATCTTCTTCATTTTTTCCCGAAAGGACATTTTGTCCCTTCGATAGATTTTCAGTTTTATTTGCCTTTTCGTTGTTGTATCTCAAACCTCTAAAATATGCAATTTGAGTTGGGGAAAGATTGCGTCTACCTAACTGTAAATTTATCATATAATCCTTGGCTTCTTTGATAGAATCAAAAGACAGTTGATATATTTCGAAAGGGAGATTGTGTGCAGAGCAAACCTTAAAACGATTATGACCATCAATTAAAACGTAGGCAATTTCATCAGAATTACTCGCCGTAATTCCCAAACTTTGTTTTGGTGTTTGCCAAAGTTGTAGTGGGGTTTGGCAGCCATGTGTTAGAATATTAGTTTCGAGTTGAGCATATTCTTCTGAAGACAAAGGTGGTATGAGGCTTCGAAGCTCATCTATTATAACAATATTTTTCTTGATGTTATCAGCTTGCAAAATATTACTCGAAAGAGCTTGTTTGGTCTTCGTTGCTAAAATATCTTTTATGTTAGTTTTCATCGTGAATTATTTTACAATTTGAAGATAGGCTATATATTCATCGCAGAAATCTTTATAGCATTTAGCTGCCTCAGAACCATCCGCAAATTTGGCAATGGCATTTTGTGCGATTTGTGATTTTTGAAAATCAATCAAGTGTTTAATTTCTGATTCAAAAATCTTCACGTTAGTCACTTCCTCTTTCACGTGAGCTTTTATTCCATCATGCACTGTATTTCGTTTGACCATTGTGAAAACAATACCATCGATGACAAGTGTAGCATTGAGGTCACGGCGTACTTCTGAAATTTTTCCCCAAATTGAATTTAGACCTTTAACTGCCGACATTTCGGGTAGTAGCGTTATTAGGCAACTCGAAGAGGCAGTTAGTGCCGAGATGGTTAGTTTATTGAGCGATGGTGGACAGTCTATAATAATATAATCGTAGTTTTCGAGTAAATGTGCCATTCGATTTTTTAGGCGAAACTCACCGCCGGTTAGTTCATGAAAACGCATTTCAACATTCGCCAACTCGATGTCCGATGGGGCTAAATCGAGATTTTGTTCTATTTGTACAACCGGAAAAGGAGCGTTATCAAGTAAGGCATCGGCTACTTGTACTTCTGGTAAGTCTATTCCAAGCACTTGGCTCAGATTCCCTTGTGGGTCAAGGTCAATCAGTAATACCTTGAAACCTCGGTTGGCTAATGCTTCCCCAAGGGAAACTGTTGTGGTAGTTTTTCCGACGCCACCTTTGTGGTTCACAACAGAAATAATGCGTGCTTTTTGGTATAGGGTAGGAGAGTAGCCATATTTAGAAAGAATGGGTAACAGTTGGTCTAAATGTTTCTCAGGTATGGCTCTTCCTTCATTTAAGGCTCTGGTAATTGTTTGGCGAGGAATATCTGCTTCTTTTTCAAGTGTACTAACTGATAGAGCTGGGTTATGTCTGATAAATTTCAGAATTTGGGTTTGATTACTCATAAGTAGTGTCTTTTAATTTTACCCAAATATAATATTTTTTGGTAAAATTATACCCAAAAATTAGGTATTTTATTCTGATAAATTCCTATCTTAAAAAAGAAGACGGAACTTGTCTTTTATAAAAAGACGAACTGATTAAATAGTTAACTATTTAATCAGTATAATAAAGCATAATGTAATTGATAATTCTGTTGTGAAATTTATTAAATTGGAATAATAATGGCGAAGTCCTTTATAAATCAGACAAAAAGTCTTGCCAGAATTTTATCAAAAAATGAAAGAAAATTTTAAGATTTAATGGGGGTAGCATACGTATCCATTAAAACCAAATTATTTTGAATTAGGAGGTAGAGAAACGATACTAAGCCAAAAATCAGCAATTTTCATAACGGTTGTTATGAAGTCGTTGACTTCAAATGGC
>OFDC01000358.1_pt1 | contig 37402 bp, 30 predicted proteins | sample 1520941 | NCBI WGS metagenome assembly OFDC01 (sample SAMEA94258168, study PRJEB24077) | hot springs metagenome | biome: Aquatic biome; feature: Water | place: India | collected 2012-12-06 | depth 5 m | reverse complement strand
TGCCGGCGTTGCCATGGGAGCGATGCCGATCACTGCCTGGGCGCAAAGCGCAGCCTCCGCAGAGGAAGAAGCGGCCCCGGCCGATGAGATGGTCGTGGTCGGCCAGCGGCAGCAGTACCGCGGCGACGTCCCGCTCGCCTCCATTCCGCAGAGCGTGCAGGTGCTGGATGCCAAGGTCCTGCAGGATCTCAACATCACCCGCTTTGAAGCTGCGCTCGAACTGACCAGTGGCATTGCCAAGCAGAACAACTTCGGTGGCCTGTGGGATGCCTTCGCGGTTCGCGGCTTTGCCGGTGACGAAAACTTTCCATCGGGCTTCCTCGTCAACGGCTTCAACGGCGGCCGTGGTTACGGTGGCCCGCGCGATGCCTCGAACATCGAGAAGATCGAAATACTCAAAGGTCCGAACGGCGCCGTTTTCGGGCGCGGCGAGCCGGGCGGTACGGTCAACATCATCACCAAGAAGGCCCGCACCGACGACACTTTCGGCTCATTCGCCATTCAGGGCGGCAGCTGGAACAACTATCGGGTCGAGGGTGACTACAACCTTGCGCTGACCGACACTCTCGCAGTCCGCCTTAACGGGGCAGTGCAGGATGGCGACAGCTTCCGCGATACCGTGCATCAGACCAAGTACGTCGCCTCGCCGTCGATCCTGTTCAAGCCGACCAACGACACCAGCCTCAGCTACGAGATGGAATTCGTCGACAACAAGGTACCGTTCGATCGCGGCGTCCTTGCCAAGCAGGACGGCACGCTCGGCATCATTCCAAACTCGCGCTTCCTCGGCGAGCCCGGCGATGGTGCGATCCACGTGAAGGTGCTGGGTCACCAGCTTCAGCTGCAGCAGAAGCTTTCGAAGGACTGGTTCTTCCTCGCCGGCTTCGGTTATCGTGATACCAGCTTCTACGGCTTTGGCACGCAGGCCGAACTGGCGCTCGGTCGGCAGGCGTTTGACAACGACGGCACGAACCTGACTCGCCAGCGCATCCTGCGCGATTACAACACCACCAACACTTCGGTCCGCGGCGAACTCTCGGGCAAGGTCTACACCGGTTCGATTACCCACCACGTGCTGGTCGGCGCTGACTGGGATCGTTTCCACATCGATCTGTTCCAGACCCGCTTCCGCCCGCCGAGCTATACCCCTGGCGCTCCGTTCACCGCTTCGAACAACGTGATCAACGTGTTCAATCCGGTTTATGGCCAGTTGCCGACGCCAACGGCTGTCACGACCAACACCGACGAAGTGCAGAAGGCCTACGGCATTTACTTCCAGGACCAGATTGACCTCACTGACGCGTTCAAGGTTCGTGTCGGTGGCCGTTACGACCACTTCCAGCAGGACATCGTCAACCGCGTCAACAACAGGCCGTTCAGCGCCACTGTGAAGCAGTTCAGCCCGACCGCTGGCGTGCTTTTCAAGGTGACGCAGGATCTTTCGCTTTATGGTGGCTACGGTGAAGGGTTCCGCCCCAACAGCGGCACCGACTTCTTCGTCAACCCCTTCCCCGCCGAAATGAGCAAGTCCTTTGAAGTGGGCATGCGCTTTGCGGCACCGGGTGATGCGATCACTGCATCGGTTGCGGTTTTTGAGATGAAGAAGGACGATGTCCTGACCGCAGACCCCAACCCTGATCATGCCGGGTTCTCGATTGCGGGCGGTGCAGCCAAGTCGCGCGGCCTCGAGTTCGACTTCACCGCCAATCTGCCAGGCGATCTGTCGATCCTCGCATCCTATGCCTATATCGACGCCTTCTGGACGACGGCTTCGGCAGACAAGGACTTCGGCTTGACGATCCGTCCGGGCGACCGCCTGATCAACGTGCCGAAGCATTCGGCCAACGTGTTCGTCAACAAGGGCTTCCTGATCGGTGGACAGCGTTTCACCTTCGGTGCTGGCCTCAACTATGTCGGCAAGCGGCTTGGTGAAACGGCAACGGCTTTCGAGCTTCCGGGTTATGTGCTCGGTCGCCTGACGGCCAGCTATGCACCGGCCGACAACATCAAGATCAACGCCGACGTGACCAACCTGTTCGACAAGCAGTACTACGCTGCGTCCTACTCGCGGTTCTGGATTGCGCCGGGTGCGCCGCGGGCGTTCAACGTGCGCGCTACCTTCACGTTCTGATGAACCGGTTGCCGGAGCCCCCGCTCCGGCAACCTGACTTTCCGGCAAAGCTTCCATGACGCGCAGCGGCTTTCTGACATGGCATCGCCGTTTGGCCCTGCTGTTCGCGCCGCTGCTGTTCCTGCAGGCGCTGACCGGCACTATCCTGCTGCTGCGTGGGCCGCTTGCCCAGGTGCTCGAACCGCAAGGCTCCGATGGACCGGTGCTGGGGGTTCCGATGCTTGCAGCGGCGGCCAGTCGTGCTGGTCTGAAACTTAACCGGCTATACCTGCCTGCCTATCCAGGCGGGCCGGCAATGGCGCAATTGGCTTCTGCCGACGGCGGCACGCACTATGCCGCAATCGAGCCAGCTTCAGGCGTGATACTTCGCGAAGGTGGGGTCTGGGCTTTTCCGCTCGAGGCTGCGCTGCAATGGCACTATCGGTTGATGTGGGGCACGGCGGGCCTCGCCGTCGTTGCGCTGAACGGCGTCGTGCTGACGCTGCTGTCGGGAACCGGGCTGGCATTCTGGTGGCCCGCAGCAGGGCGCTGGAAGAAGTCGCTTGCGATCAATCCGAAGATGCCGGCACGGGTGAAGCTGCGGCAGTGGCATCGCAGTGGCGGGGTGTTGGCATCGCTGCTGGTGCTGTTCAGCGCGGTGACCGGCGTGTTGCTCGCGCTTCCCGATCTGGCGCCTGCCGCACCGACAGCAACCACGGCCCTTGCGCCGACCCCGTTGCAACTCGATGCAGCAATGGCAGCGGCAACAAGGGCCTATCCTGCGGCGGCAATTCGCGACGTGCGCTTTCCGGCCGCTGACCGGATCGACGTGAACTTTCGTGCGCCCGAAGCTGGGTCGCTGTCGGTTCATGCGGTATCGGTCAGACTTTCCGACGCGAAGCTGCTGCGCATCGTGCCGGCGGCGGAAAGCCCGGCCTTGTGGATGAAGGTCCTGCCGCTGCACACGGGCGACATCGCGGGCCTTGCCGGGATGCTTGTTCTGCTGCTGGAGGGACTGGCAATCATCGCACTTTCAATCACCGGCCCCATGATGTGGTGGCGGCAAAGGAAACTACGCAAGTGACACTGCTCTATCACGGTCTGGAACAACGCGGCCGCGTCTGGCGCGAGATCGTTGCGGCGCGGGTTCCGCAAATGCCGTTTCTTCATTGGGGCCATGACGCGGTTGATCCGGAAGCCGTGCGCTACATCGCTGCGTGGAATGCACCGCCGGAATTCATCGCCCAGTTTCCCAACCTCGAAATCCTGTTCAGCGTCGGTGCGGGGATCGACCAGCTGCCGATCGAGGCCCTGCCGCCGCAGGTGCGGGTGGTGCGCATGGTCGAGCAGGGGATCATTACCGGCATGGCCGAATATGTCGCCATGGCCTGCCTGGCGCTGCATCGTGACCTGCCGTTCTTCATTTCCGAACAGCGGGCGGGGCGCTGGACCTATCGGCACACGCGTCTGGCGTCGGAAAGCCGGATCGGGGTGATGGGGCTGGGCGAGCTGGGGAGAGCGGCACTTGACGTGCTGGGGCCGCTTGGCTTTCCGCTGTCCGGCTGGAGCAGGACAGCGCGCGAGATCGCGGGCGTGGCGTGCTTTGCAGGCAAGGACCAGCTGGACGCATTTCTGATGCAGGCGGACATTCTGGTTTGCCTGCTGCCACTGACGGTCGAGACCCGCGGAATTCTGTGCCGTGAAACCTTTGCGAAAATGCCGGTGGGTAGTGCCGTCATCAATGCCGGGCGGGGCGGTCATCTTGTGGCTGACGACTTGATCGAGGCCTTGGATCAAGGGCAATTGCGCGCGGCGATGCTTGACGTGACCAGCCCCGAGCCGCTCCCCGAGGGTCACGCATTCTATCGGCATCCCGCCATTTTACTGACGCCGCACGTGGCAGCAGAGACGCGACACGAGACGGCGGGCGAAGTGCTTGCCGACAATCTGCAACGGCTGCTGGCAGGCGCGCCGCTGGTAGGCGAAGTCGACAGGACACGGGGCTATTGAGGGGCAGCATGTCATGCCGCAGAATCCCATGAGAACAGTGCAGAGAAACCTGCCCGGCTTGAACTAACGGGTGCAAGTTCTGCCGGAACGGTGGTCATCTTTCCCGGTCACAAGGCCCACGAGAATGCAAGAGTCACCCGGGCCGGAAACCGGAAACGAGGTTCAATCATGAGCACAGCTGTTTTCACGCCCAAGTTCATCAGCTTCGATTGCTATGGCACACTGACCCGTTTCCGCATGACGGAGATGGCAACGGCATTCTATGCTGACCGCATCGCCGCCGAGGCGCTGCCGAACTTCTGCAAGGACTGGGCGGCCTACCGGTTGGATGAGGTGTTGGGTCCGTGGAAGCCCTATCGCGAGGTGATCGCCAATTCGCTCGAGCGCTGTTCGAAGAAATGGGGCGTGGAATATCGCGAGGCAGAGGCGACTGCGGTTTACGAAGCAGTGCCGACCTGGGGGCCGCATGATGACGTGCCCGGCGGCCTTTCCAAGATCTGCGACAAGATCCCGCTGGTGATCCTGTCCAACGCGATGAACAGCCAGATCATGTCGAACGTCGAAAAGCTCGGCGCCACCTTCTACAAGGTCTATACCGCCGAGAGCGCACAAGCGTACAAGCCGCGCATGCAGGCGTTCGAATACATGTTCGATCAACTGGGCATGGGTCCGGAGGTGGGCATGCACGTCTCGTCAAGCTTCCGCTATGACCAGAACACGGCAACTGACCTTGGCTTTGGCTGCCGTGTGTTCATCGGTCGGGGACACGAACCTTCGAACGCCAACTATCGCGATGTGGAAATTCCGCACATCGGCGCGCTGCCGGCAGTCGTCGGCCTCTGATGCTTTCGCGCCGCCTCTTGCTGGGAAGTCTTGCGGCGGGGGCGGTGCTTGCCCCTGCCGAAGGGCTGATCGGAAAACCGCGCAGGGGCGGCCGCATCCGCGTGGCCGGAATCGTCGCATCGACTTCGGATACGCTCGACCCGGCGCGTGCGGGCAATTCCAGCGACTACATGCGCATGTTCCTGCTTTACAGCGGGTTGATGCAGTACGACCGCGGATTGGCGGTAAAGCCTGGCCTGGCTGAATCCATCGAATCAACCGACAATGTGGTGTGGACGATCCGCCTGCGTCGCGGCGTGCAGTTCCACAACGGCAAGTCGCTCGACGCCGGCGATGTCGTCCATTCCCTGCTGCGGCATCGCGATCCGGCGGTGGGATCGAAGGTGAAGGCGGTGGCGGAGCAGTTCGCCAGCGCGCGCCGCGTGAATGCGCACGAGGTGGAGCTGCGGCTGACCGGGCCGAACCCCGATCTGCCCATTATTCTGGCGCAGCCGCAGTTCGTGATCGTGGAGAACGGGCGGCGCGATTTCAGCAAGGCCAATGGCACGGGACCGTTCGTGCTCAAGGCCTTTGCGCCGGGCATCCGCACGATCGTGCAGCGCAATCCGAATTACTGGAAACCGGGCCAGCCCTATCTCGACCAGATCGAGCTGATTGCCATTCCCGACGAGCTTTCGCGCGTGAACGCTCTCCTTTCGGGCGATGTGCAGATGTGCCTTGCCGTCAGTCCCGGTTCGGTGAAGCGGGTGCGGGCATCGTCATCGCATCTGGTGATGGAAACCAAGTCCGGACTCTATACCGACCTTGTCATGCGGCAGGACAATCCGGTGACCGGCCATCCCGATTTCGTGCTGGCGATGAAGCGCCTGATGGACCGCGACCTGATCAAGCGCGCGCTGTTCCGGGGCTTTGCGACGATCGCCAACGATCAACCGATCTCGCCGCTCGATCCCTATTTCAACGCCGACATTCCGCAGCGCGTGTTCGATCCGCACAAGGCGAAGTTCCTGCTCAAGCGGTCGGGCCTGCTGGGCACGCGGCTGCCGGTCTATGTTTCGCCTGCGGCGACGCAATCGGTCGACATGGGCTCCATCCTGCAGGAGCATGCCGCGCAGATCGGGCTGAACCTGGCTGTGAATCGCGTACCGAGCGACGGATACTGGTCAACCCACTGGATGAAGCATCCGCTTACCTTCGGGAACATCAATCAGCGTCCGACGACGGACATGATGTTCAGCCTGTTCTTCAAGTCGGGCGCGACGGAGAACGAGGCGGGCTGGAAAAGCGCGAAGTTCGATAAGCTGTTGCTCGAGGCGAGGCAATCGCGCGATCCGGTCCTGCGCAAGGCGATCTATGGTGAGATGCAGTGGATAATCCACCGCAGCGGAGGGTTGGGCATTCCGGTGTTCATCAGCCTTCTCGATGGCTATGACCGGCGCATTCGCGGGTTGGAGCCGATCCCGTTCGGTGGCCTGGCGGGCTATACTTTCGGCGAAAACGTGTGGCTTGCAGCATGAGTGGTGCGCCTGCCATGTCGCCCTGGCGCGGACCGATGCGGCTTGTGGCAAAGCGTATCGGCCTGGCGTTGCTGACGCTGCTGCTGGTCTCGGCGGTGGTCTTCACTATCAGCGGGTTGTTGCCGGGCGACGCCGCGCAGGAGGTGCTAGGACAAGGGGCAACGCCGGAGCAAGTCGCGGCCTTGCGGCACGAGATGGGGCTCGATCGACCAGCCGTGGTCCGCTATTTTGAATGGCTGCGGGCGATTGCCGTGGGTGATCCCGGCAATTCGATCGTGGCCAACAAGCCGGTGGCCGACATCATTTCGGAACGGCTGCCAAATACACTGACTCTGGCAGGCCTGACGGCCGCGTTTTCGGTACCGTTCGCGTTCCTGATTGGCATAGTGTCAGCCGTCAACCGGGGGCGGTCCACGGATCGGGCGCTCAACATCATGACGCTGGCGATGGTGGCCCTGCCGGAATTCCTGGTGGCGACGATTGCCGTGCTGGTGTTCTCGGTCAAGCTGCTGTGGTTGCCCTCCATCACGATCGTGCCGCAGGACCCGACGCTGGGTGAGTTCCTGCGCGCCTATGCCATGCCGGTGATGGTGCTGGGCGTTGGCGTGATCGCGCAACTGGGCCGGATGATCCGCGCCGCGATCATCGCCGAGCTCGACCGGCCCTATGTCGAGATGGCGCGCCTGAAGGGTGTTTCTCCGCGCCGCCTGATCGTGCGCCACGTCCTGCCCAATGCGGTCGGGCCGATTGCCAACGCGATGGCGCTGAGCCTTTCGTACCTGTTTGGCGGGGCGATCATCGTGGAAACGATCTTCAGCTATCCCGGGCTGGCCAGCCTGATGGTGAACGCCGTCACCTCGCGCGACATGCCGCTGTTGCAGGCCTGTGCGATGATCTTCTGCGCGGCTTACCTGCTGCTGGTGCTCATCGCCGATACAGTTGCAATCCTTGCCAACCCCCGCCTGCGACAGGGATGACCATGGCCAATCTCGTCCGCCGCGCCATGCGCTTGCCGCTCTCGGGCAAGATCGGCCTTGCGCTCGTACTTTTCTGGATCGTGGTTGCGGTAATCGGGCCATGGATCGCACCCTACCCGCCGGGTTCCTTCGTGAACGAGGAAGTCTTTGCCGGATCGAGCAGTGCCTATTGGCTGGGAAGTGACTTCCTGGGGCGCGATGTGCTGAGCCGCCTGCTTTCCGGGGCGCGCTTTACGGTGGGGCTTTCGGCGATAGCGGTGGCGATTGCCGCCGGGATCGGCACCGGTCTTGCGTTGACGGCGGCGGTGGGGCCGCGCTGGCTTGACGAACTCCTCTCGCGATCGATGGACACGCTCATCTCGATCCCCAGCAAGATCTTTGCGCTGGTGCTGGTGGCGGCATTCGGATCGTCGCTGGTGCTGCTGACGATGATCATCGCGATCACGTACGTGCCCGGCAATTTCCGCATCGCCCGTTCGCTGGCGGTAGGGCTGGCCAAGCTCGATTATGTCGAGGTGGCGCGTGCGCGGGGCGAGGGGCGGTTGCACCTGGCGGTGGTGGAAGTGCTGCCCAACATGATCAAGCCGCTGTTTGCCGATATCGGCCTGCGCTTCGTGTTCATCGTGCTGCTGCTGTCTGGCCTCAGCTTCCTTGGCCTCGGGCTGCAGCCGCCCGATGCCGATCTGGGATCGCTGGTGCGCGAGAATACCTCCGGGCTTGCTGAAGGCGCGCTGGCAATCGTCGCCCCGGCTGTTGCGATTGCCAGCCTGACCGTTGGCGTGAACCTGCTGATCGATGCCGCCACGCAGGGGAAGCCCGAATGACGATGCAGCCCCATGTGAACGTGCGCGGCCTGTGCGTGACTGTCCGTGCGGCTGACGGCTCACCTTTGCGCATCGTCGATGACGTCTCGTTTGCCATCCGGCGTGGCGAGGTGCTGGCGCTGATCGGGGAATCCGGTTCGGGCAAGACGACGATTGCACTGTCGCTGATGGGCTATGCCCGAGGCGGGGCGAAGATCTCGGGCGACATTTCCGTGGGCACGGCGACGCTGGATGGCGCCGCCGCCAATAGCCTGGCCGCGCAGCGCGGACACCGCATAACCTATGTCGCCCAGAGCGCGGCGTCGGCGTTCAATCCTTCGCGCCGGGTAATCGAGCAGGTGATCGAGCCTGCGCTGATCCATGGCACGGCTTCGGATGCCGATGCGCGAAAATATGCGGTCGAACTGTTCGGATCGCTGGCGCTGCCGAATCCGCAGACCATCGGCAGCCGTTATCCCCACGAGCTTTCCGGCGGGCAGTTGCAGCGCCTGATGGCGGCGATGGCGCTGATCACGAAGCCGGATCTGGTTATCTTCGACGAGCCGACCACGGCGCTGGACGTGACAACGCAGGTGGAAGTCCTGCAGGCTTTCCGCGACGTTGTGCGAGAGCAGGGCGCGACCGGTGTCTACGTTTCGCACGATCTGGCGGTCGTTGCCCAGATGGCGGACCGCGTTCTCGTGCTCAATCGCGGCAAGGTGCGCGAGCAGAACACCGTGCGTGCGGTGCTGGAGACACCCGCTGACGATTATACTCGCACCCTGCTGGCCGCAGCCAAGCCGGTCGTGAAGGCGGCGGCGCCCACTCCGGCAGAAGGCGCGCCGCTGCTTTCGATTGAGGGCATCCATGCAGGTTATGGCCCGATTGACAGGAACGGACGGCCCGCTCATCCGGTGCTGAGCGATGTCAGCCTGGCGGTCCCGCGTGGTGGCGCTGTGGGGGTGATCGGGGAATCGGGCTCGGGCAAATCGACTGTGGCGCGTGTTGTGGCAGGCTTGCTCGCCCCGACCGCCGGGACGGTGCTGCTGGACGGGCAACCGCTGGCCGCATCGTTGAGCGCTCGCAGCCGCGAGGAACTGCGTCGCATCCAGATCGTGTTCCAGAATGCCGACGTGGCACTGAACCCGGCGCATAGCGTGGGCGATATTCTGGGGCGGGTGCTGCGCTTCTACCATGGCATGAGCGGCCCTGCGGCCAAGGCACGCGTGGCCGAACTGCTCGATCTGATCAAGCTACCGGTCGGCGTTGCAGACCGGCGTTGCGACGAGCTTTCGGGTGGGCAGAAGCAGCGCGTGAACCTGGCCCGGGCACTGGCCGCCAATCCTGACGTGATCCTGTGCGACGAGGTGACCTCGGCGCTTGATACCGTGGTGCGCGAGGCAATCCTTGAACTCCTGGCCGAATTGCGCCGAGATCTTGGCGTGGCCTATCTGTTCATCAGCCACGATATCGCCACGGTGAAGGCGCTGTGTGACGAGATCGTCGTGCTTTACAAGGGCACGCGCGTGGAAGCAGGCCTGAGCCGTACTTACGACGCTCCGCCCTATCATCCCTATACCGACCTGCTGATCTCCTCTGTGCCGGAATTGCGCACGGACTGGCTTTCCGGGGTAGCGCAGAAGGGCAAGTCGCAGGTCGGCCTGCCGGTGGACGATGCCGGGCTGTGCCGCTTTCTGCCGCGCTGCCCGGCGGCGATCGCGGGATGCTGCGATACGATCCCGCCGCCGCTGCGGTCCATGGCTGCTGGCAATCTGCTGCTTTGCCATCGGACAGAGGCCGAGTTGGCGGGCTGCGAAATTCAATGAAACTGGAAATTGCCTTGAAGTTCATATCCGAAGAAGAGTCCGCCGCACTGGTGACGCATGAGATGGCGTTTGCCGCCGCGCGCGAGGCGCTGTGTGCCGTGGTCGAAGATGCGGTGCTGTTTCCTGCCGTGCTGGCGCATGGCACAGAGCCGACCAACCGCTTCTCGATAAAGTCGGCTTCCACCGGCAGCTTTGCCGGGCTGAAGGTCGGCTCATTCTGGCCGGGCAATCCAGAGATCGGGTTGCCCCGGCATAACTCCGTGATCCTGCTGTTCGATCAGCGAGTCGGTCGGGTCGAGTGGGTGATCGAGGCAGGCAAGGTGAACGCCTATCGCACGGCTGCGGCCGATGCGGTTGCCGCTGATGTGCTGGCGCGGCCAGACGCTTCAGTGCTGACGGTATTCGGCGCAGGCAACCAGGCGTTATTCGAATGCCTTGCCATCTCGCGCATCCGGCCGATCTGCCAAGTGCTGGTTGTGGCGCGGGATGAGGCCAAGGGGCGGGAGTTCGTCGAGGCGCTGCAGGCCGAAGGGCTGAACGCTGAATTGGCCGAGGCGAAGGACGCGTGCGAGCGGGCCGACATCATCGTGACGGCAACGCCAGCGCGTGCGCCGCTGTTCGCAGCCGAATGGGTCCGTCCCGGCACGCATGTTGCCAGCATGGGTTCGGACGCGGCGGGCAAGCAGGAACTGCCGCCGGCGTTGTTCGACCGCGCGGCGCTGTTCTGCGATTATCCGGCGCAAGCCGTGGTGATGGGCGATCTGCAGCACTTTACGGGCGATCGCAGCCGGATCACGGCGCTGGGCGATGTACTGCTGGGCCGGGCCGAGGGACGTATGTCGCCTGACCAGATCACAGTGTTCGACAGTTCGGGCATTGCCCTTCAGGACCTGACGATTGCCCGCAGCCTGATTGCTGCCAAGTCCCTTCGGATTACAGAATCGGAAAGAGAGAACGCATGACAACCTTGGAAGCCGGGCAGACCGCAGTTGGCGCGGTGGTGGACATTCGCGCCTATGCACCCATAGCGAAACCATCGGCAGACTGGCTGGATGGCCGGGCCGCACCAGCCTTTGCCGACGACAAGGCGGTTGTTTCTGCCTTTTCGCCGCGAGGGGAGGGGCAGGTTACTGCGCTTCCGACTGACGAGTTCGTGCTTGTGCTGACCGGCAGGCTGGAGATTGCGGCGGAGGATGCCACATTGGCGTTGGGCCCCGACGAATGCTGCGCGCTGCCGTTCGGTTGCAGCTTTGGCTGGAAAGCATCGGACGATCTGCTGGCAGTAGTCTATTCGGCGCCGACGGATCGCGCAGGCAACCGGACCACGCCGGTGATGATCGACAAGAGCGCGCCGCTCAATCCTTCAAGCCCGCCAGCGAACGAAAACCTGCTGGGTGAAGTTCCGACCTGCCGGGGTTTCTCCGACTATGTTTCTGCCAATGCCGAATTCTGCGCTGGAACGTGGGATTCCACGCCCTATCATCGCAAGCAGATCCCCTACCGTCAGGTCGAGTTGATGCTGCTGATGGAAGGGGCGGTTACGTTCACGGATGGGAATGGCAGCGTATCGTTCCGCAAGGGTGACGTGTGCATGTTCGTGCGCGGCGATGGCTGTGCCTGGCTGAGCGAGGAATACGTGAAGAAGGTCTTCGCAACGCAGCGCCCGCTCGGCTGAACTCGGTCCATCAGGGGCGGCATAATATTCCGCCCCTGATGGTATCTTGCGCATGACCGCCGTGAAGATTTCCGGCTTTCGGAACATTTTGCCAGCGCGAATCCGCTTTAACCTTGGGTACGGCGCCGTAGCCTGATTTTGCCTGAGGTCGCGCGAAGGAGTATTCTGGGAATGTCGGGGGCCATGGTCGGGAGCGAAAGCAACGGCGTGATCGCGATGCGGGTGGACCACCTTGATCAGGCGCAAGGCCTGTCGCTCGCGTTAAAGTGGCCATATCGCCTGGAAGACTGGCAATTTGCTTTCGAACTGGGCCGTGGCTTCGCCGTGGAAGCGGAGGGCAAGTTGCTCGGGACCGCGTTGTGGTGGCCCTATGGCGAGGATTTTGCCACGATCGGCATGATCATCGTTTCGCCCGATGCGCAACGGCAGGGGATCGGCGGGAAGCTGATGGCGGCACTGCTGGCCGATGCCGCAGGCCGCCGGATGACCCTTATCACCACCAAGGACGGCGAGCCGCTCTACACCAAGCTGGGGTTCGCGCGTTGCGGCTTCATCACCCAGCATCAGGCGGTGCTGGACCATGTTCCGGCAATCGACACCTCGGTGCCGGTGCGGGCGGCAACGCCGGGTGACCGGTCTGCCATCGATGCGGTTGACGCGGCGGCTTCAGGCATGGACCGGCGGGTGTTGCTCGACGCGCTGCTTGGCGTGGCTGACGCGGTGGTGGTTGAACGAGATGGCGGCATCTCGGGTTATGGCTGTGTCAGGCGCTGGGGGCGCGGCGTGGTGATCGGGCCCGTCGTCGCGGCAAGCGCGCAGGATGCCAAGGCCATCGTTGCAGTGCTCGCATCGGCCTATGAAGGCGTGTTCGTGCGGATCGACGTTACGGAAACGAGCGGCCTTGCGCCGTGGCTGGAAGAAATCGGACTGCCTCAGGTTGACCGGGCCCCGATCATGGCGCTTGGCGCAGCGCCGGTTTCTGCGCCGGGCGCCATGCTGGTGGCGCTTTCTAACCAGTCGCTGGGCTGATGCTATTCTTACAGGCGGGATAATGATGACGGAAACTGCAGTTCTCGATGCCGTATCGGCAACCCCGGCTTCGCTGGACACGGTGGCCACGCCGGCACTTGTCCTCGACGTGAGCAAGGTGGATCGCAACATTGCCCGGCTGCGCGCGCATCTGGCGAAGTTGGGTACTGGGTTCCGCCCGCACGTGAAGACGAGCAAGTCCGTGGACGTCGCGCGCAGGCTGTTTCCTGAGGGAACCGGCCCGATCACGGTTTCGACTTTGGCAGAAGCCGAATACTTCGCTGGCGGTGGCTTCACTGACATCACTTATGCCGTGGGACTGAGCTTCAATCGGATCGAGCGGGCGCGCAAGCTGGTGGCGAGAGGCGTGCGCCTTTCGGTGCTGATCGACACGCTGGAGCAGGCTCACGCTCTGGCCGAGGCGGCGTCCGATGGCGGCCCCATGCCAGCCGTGCTGATCGAGATCGATTGCGATGGCCATCGCGGCGGCGTCCTGCCCGATGATCCGGCTCTTGTTGCCATAGCAGATGTGCTGCGAGATGGCGGGCTAGAGCTTGCGGGCGTTCTGACGCATGCCGGGGAATCCTACAATGCGCGGGGCGGTGCCGGCCTGCCGGAAGCGGCAGAGGGCGAACGCGCCGCTGCGGTTGCGGCGGCAGAGGCACTTCGCGCTGCTGGACACGCAGCGTCTGTGGTCAGCGTGGGTTCGACGCCGACCGCGCATTTTGCGCAGGATCTGACCGGCGTCACCGAAGTGCGTGCGGGCGTGTTCAGCTTCTTCGATCTGGTCATGCACGGGATTGGCGTGTGCGCAGTCGACGACATTGCCGCATCGGTGCTGCTGACGGTGATCGGCCATCGCCCGGAGAAGGGCTGGATCCTCACCGATGGTGGCTGGATGGCGCTCTCGCGCGATCGCGGGACGCAGCGACATCCTGTGGACCAGGGCTATGGCCTCGTCTGCGACATCGACGGCAATCCGTTTGCCGACGTGATCGTGGAGGACGCCAGCCAGGAGCATGGCATCATCAAGGTACGCCCGGGCAGCAGCGGCGTATTGCCCGATCTGCCAATTGGTTCGCGCGTGCGAGTGTTGCCCAATCACGCTTGTGCCACCTGCGCACAGCACGAAGGCTACAGCGTGGTCGACGGAAGTGGCCGCGACATCATCGGCAACTGGCCGCGCATGCGGGGTTGGTGACAGCGCCTTGTTTTCCAGTGCCCGCGAGGGCGGAGAAACGAAATGAAGATGGCTTCGTACTGGCTGGATAGCGCAAGCCCCTTTGCCTCGGGCTCGCCCGGTGGCCCAAGTGGCACGGCCGATGTTGCCGTGATTGGCGCAGGTTTCACAGGACTTTCCGCAGCGCTGGCGCTGGCGAAGAAGGGTGCGAAAGTCGTCGTCCTTGAAGCGGACCGCGTTGCCGGCGCGGCTTCCGGCCGCAACGGCGGCATGTGCAACAACGGCTTTGCCCAGGACTATGGCGGCATGGTCGAGAAGTTCGGGCTCGAACGTGCGAACATGCTTTACCGTGCCTTCGATGCCGGGGTCGATCTGGTGGAGCAGATCGTGACCGAAGAGGGCATCGCGTGCCACTTCGGCCGCGTCGGCAAGCTGAAGCTGGCGGCAAAGCCCGAGCACTTCGAGAAGATCAAGCGCTCGCAGGACCTGCTGGCGCGCAATGTCGATCCCGAGACAAGCCTGGTGATGCCCGAGGACCTGCCCTCGGAGATCGGTTCGGACATCTTTTACGGAGGGATGCTCTACGGCAAAAGCGCCAACATGCACATGGGCGATTATGGGCAGGGCCTTGCCGAAGCGGTGGTGCGGCGCGGGGGCACGATCTTCGAGCACAATCCCTTGATCAAGATGCGACGCGTTTCCGGGCCGCGCCACGAACTGACCACGCCGCACGGTAGCCTGGTTGCCAATCAGGTGCTCCTGGCCACGGGTACGTCTCGCGTGGGGCCGCTGAGCTGGTTCCGCCGGCGTCTTGTGCCGGTCGGGGCCTATCTGATCGCGACCGAGCCATTGCCGGTCGACCTGCTTGATCGGCTGACGCCGCGCCGGCGCAACACCGTCGATACGCGCAACTTCGTCAGCTACTTTCGTACCACTCCGGACAACCGCATCCTGTTTGGCGGGCGTGCACGCTTTTCGAGCCGCAGCGATCCGGCGGCGGATGCCAAGAGCGGAGCGATCCTGCGCCGCTCCATGATCAACTTCTTCCCCGAACTGGCGAGTGCGCGGATAGATTACTGCTGGGGCGGGATGGTCGACATGACCAGCGACCGCCTGCCCCGCGCCGGCGAGCGCGAAGGGGTGTTCTACTCGATGGGCTACAGCGGCCACGGCACGCACATGGCCACCTACATGGGCAAGATCATGGCCGAGGTGCTGGATGGCAAGGCCGAGGCGAACCCTTGGCGCGACTTCGACTGGCCGGCGATCCCGGGCTATTTCGGGACGCCATGGTTCCTGCCGTTCGTCGGCGCCTATTACCGTTACAAGGACATGGTGGGATGAGCGATCCAGCGCAGGAGGCACTGCAGGCGGTGCTGCCGTTGACAGGCAAGGCCTACATCGGCGGCGAATGGATCGATCTTCCCGGTGGCAAACTGCTGCCGGTGATCAACCCCGCCAACGGTAATTGCATCGCGCAGGTGGCAGCGGGCACGGCGGCGGATCTCGACCGGGCCGTGGCGGCTGCGCGGAGGGCTTTTGCAGCCTTTTCGCAAAGCACGGCGGAGGACCGACTGGCTTTGCTGGAGCGCATCCACGCGCTGATGGCCGAACGGGCCGAAGCTCTGGCACAAGTGCTAGTGATGGAAATGGGCACTGCAATCAGCTTTGCCCGGGCATCGCACGTGCCGTTCGCAATGGGTCATGCGCAGGCGGCAATCGAGGTGCTGCGCGATTACGAGTTCCTGACGATGCGCGGCACGACCGCGATCGTGCGCGAGCCGATCGGCGTGGCGGCGCTGATCACGCCCTGGAACTGGCCGCTTTACCAGATTACCGCAAAGGTCGCCCCCGCGCTGGCGGCCGGATGCACGGTGGTGCTCAAACCCAGCGAGCTTTCGCCGTTGAGCGCCATCATGTTTGCGCAGATCGTGCATGATGCAGGCGCGCCTGCGGGCGTGTTCAATCTGCTGAACGGCACAGGCAGCGAAGTGGGTGCGGGCATGGCTGCGCATCCTGACATCGACATGATCTCGATCACGGGATCGAACCGTGCGGGCGTATTGGTGGCGCAGGGCGCAGCGCCGACAGTGAAGAGAGTGACGCAGGAACTGGGCGGAAAGTCTCCGAACGTGCTGCTGCCCGATGCCGATTTCGAGCGCGTCGTGCCGCTGGGCGTGATGGCCGCGTTCCGCAATGTCGGCCAATCGTGCAGCGCGCCGACACGGATGATCGTTCCGCGTGCGGCTCTTGCAGAAGTGGAGGCAATCGCGCGGCGGACTGCGGAAACCATCGTTGTCGGCGACCCGACAGAGGATGCCACGACGCTAGGGCCGATTGCCAATGCTGCGCAGCATCGGCGCGTGCAGACGATGATCGCGGTGGGCATTGATGAAGGGGCCAGACTGGTCTGCGGAGGTCCGGGCTCTCCCGATGGGCTTGACCACGGACTGTTCGTGCAGCCGACGATCTTCTCCGATGTATCCAGCGCGATGCGCATAGCGCAGGAGGAAATCTTCGGGCCGGTGTTGGTCATCATTCCCTACGATGACGTCGACGAGGCCGTGGCGATTGCCAATGACACCGATTACGGCCTCGGCGGCCACGTTCACGGTGCCGACCTGGATCAAGCCCGCAGAGTGGCTTTGCGCATCCGCACCGGGCAGGTTCACATCAACGCCCCGGCGTGGGACCGTCACGCCCCGTTCGGCGGCTACAAGCGGTCCGGCAACGGTCGCGAGTACGGCCTTTTCGGTTTCGAGGAATATCTCGAGGTCAAGGCCGTCCTCGGTTTCGCATGACTTCGCAAGTTCACCGGAGAAGTAAGACATGCCCGCGCCCTTGAGGTTCATCGAATCCACCCCGGAACTGCCCGGCCAGGCCGACGTCGTCGTGATTGGCGCGGGCATTGTCGGAAGTTTCACAGCCTATTTTCTTGCCAAGCGCGGGCTGAAGGTCGCGCTCATCGAAAAGGGCGTTGTCGGTGGCGAGCAGTCGAGCCGCAACTGGGGCTGGTGCCGTCAACAGAACCGCGACGAGCGCGAACTGCCGCTGGCGACCAAGGCGCTCGATCTGTGGGAGCAGTTCGGGATCGAGAGTGGCGAGGAAACAGGCTTTCGCCGCTGCGGCCTGTTCTACGTCAGCAATGACGAAGCTGAAATTGAGACTTGGGCCAAGTGGGGTGAGTATGCCCGCTCGATCGGCGTGAAGACGCGCATGTTGAACAGCCAGGAGGCGACCGAGAAGGGCAGCTTTACCAAGCAGGTCTGGAAGGGCGGTGTGCATTCGCAGATGGACGGGATTGCCGATCCGGGTTTGGCTGTGCCTGCTGTGGCGCGGGCAATCATGGCACTTGGCGGCACGGTGCATCAGGCCTGTGCTGCGCGCGGGATCGAGACGACCGGCGGAGCAGTGAGTGGCGTGGTGACGGAGCGCGGCACAATTGCCACCAAGCTGGTCATCCACGCCGGTGGTGCCTGGGCATCCTCGTTCATGCACCAACTCGGCATACGCTTCCCGCAGGCGACAGTCCGCCAATCGATTCTTGCCATCGGCACGGGGCACATGACCTTGCCCGATGCGTTTTATGGCAATTCGATGTCGATCACGCGGCGCGGGGATGGCGCCCACGCCCTGGCTTATAGCGGGCGGGCCAAGGTCGACCCGACGATGCAGTTCATGCGGTTCCAGAAGCAGTTCCTGCCGATGTTCAAGCAGCGCTGGAAGAAGGTTTCGCCTGGCGGCCTGCAAGGCTTGCAGGCAGGCCACGAGACGCTTTCGCGCTGGGCTTTGGACCGGCCTACGCCGATGGAAGCGCGGCGCATCCTCGATCCGAAGCCGGATCCAAAGACAATGCGCCTGACTATCGAGCGTGTTTCTCAGTTGATCCCCGAGGTGGCGCGGGCTCCAATCGTCGGGCAATGGGCCGGCTTTGTCGACAGCACGCCCGATGGCGTTCCGGTGATCGGTGAAATCCCGAGCATTCCGGGCTTCATCCTTGCCGCAGGTTTCAGCGGGCATGGCTTCGGCATCGGCCCGGGCGCCGGCCATCTGGTGGCCGACATTGCATCCGGACATGATCCGATCGTTGACCCCCGTCCCTACCGTTTGTCGCGGTTTGATGCTGGTTCGCAGATCGATGTTTCCGAGTTCTAGTTGCGAGGCGGCATATCGGGTTTTCGCAATAATCTTCCGAATACCCGGACAAACCGGCAGCTTCTTTTGAACCCTCGAAGTTAGAAGTGCGGCAGGATCGGCGACGCTCGCGGCGCAAGATCGAGACTTTCGCGGGAGTATCGGATGACAGTTCAGGACGTGACGCAGATTGTTCTGCGGGACATGACAGCCGACGATATTCCAGCGGTGGCAGACTTGTGCTTCGAACAGCAGTGGCCACACCGTGAGGAAGATCTCGAAAAACTGCTGGCCATCGGCAGTGGGTTGGTCGCTGAGGTTGACGGCAAGACTTGCGGTTCGATCATGTCCTGGCGGTTCGGAAAGTCCTACGCGATGCTGGGCGTGGTCATTGTCGCCGTGGCGCAGCAGGGACGCGGGCTTGGGCGCCGGTTGGCGGAAGCCATGCTGCAGCGGCTGGAAGACGTGACGGTGATCCTCAACGCAACTGACGAAGGGCTGCCGCTTTATTCCAGGCTGGGGTTCGCTCCACTTGGGCAGGTCCACCAGCATCAAGGTGTCGCTCCGATCCAGCCCTTGGTCGAACTGCGCCCGGGTGAGCGCGTCCGACCGATGGGCGCGGCCGATGCAGGCGTACTCGATGCGCTCTATTCATCGGCAACGGGCATGGACCGAAAGGCGGTGCTCGATGCGCTGCTGGCCGATGGCAGTGCGGTGGTCTTGTGCCGGGAGCACGTGCAGACCGGTTTTGCCGTAATCCGGCGGTTCGGACGCGGTTGGCTGATCGGGCCGGTGGTCGCGCCCGACGCAACCGGGGCAAAGGCCTTGATCGCACACTGGCTGGGCATGCAGGCTGGCAGCTTCTGCCGGATCGACGTGCCGGAGGCGGCCGGTCTGGGGCTCTGGCTCGAGGAGGTCGGCTTGCCCGAAGTGGGGCACGTCAAGCGTATGGCGCTGGGCCCAGCGCCGGTACCCGGAGATGACGTTGCCATTTTTGCTCTTGCTGCACAGGCGCTAGGTTGAACATGCTGAACTTGAATGACCCCACCCTGCTGCGGCAGGCTGCTCTCGTCGATGGTGCCTGGATTTCCGCGGGACTTCCCGCGCTTGAGGTAACCAACCCTGCCACGGGCGAAGTGATCGGCACCGTGCCCGACTGTGGCACAGCCGAAGCGAATGCCGCAATCGAGGCCGCGCAGGCATCCTGGGCCGACTGGCGCAAGCGCACGGCAGGAGAACGCGCCGCGCTGCTTGAGGCGTGGCACGCGTTGGTCCTCGCAAATCTCGATGATCTTGCCCGGATCATGACCGCCGAGCAGGGCAAGCCCTTGGCTGAAGCGCAGGGCGAAATTCGCTATGCTGCAACGTTCATCAAGTGGTTCGCCGAGGAAGGCCGCCGGGTCGGCGGGCGCAACATCGCTTCGCCCGAGCGGGATCGGCGGATCATCGTGCTGACCGAGCCAGTGGGCGTTTCCGCTGCGATCACGCCGTGGAATTTCCCCGCAGCGATGATCACGCGCAAATGCGCCCCGGCGTTGGCCGCAGGATGCCCGGTGGTGATCAAGCCATCGGAAATGACGCCGTTCACCGCGCTGGCCCTGATCGAACTGGCACTGCGCGCTGGCTTCCCCAAGGGCACGATCAACCTCCTGACCGGCATGCCGCAGGCCATCGGCGAGGCGATCACGGCCAGCCCCGTGGTGCGCAAGCTTTCGTTCACGGGATCGACACGCATCGGATCGCTGTTGATGCGGCAGAGCGCGGACACCATCAAGCGGCTCAGTCTTGAGCTGGGCGGGAATGCCCCGCTGATCGTGTTCGACGATGCCGATCTCGATCTGGCGGTCAAGGCGACGATGGCCAGCAAGTTCCGCAATGCGGGTCAGACCTGTGTCTGCGCCAACCGTATCCTGGTTCATGCGCCGATCTATGATGAGTTTTCCGCACGCTTGGGCGCGGCGGTTGAGGCGCTTAATGTGGGTAACGGCATGGACGCCGCCACGACGACAGGTCCGCTGATCAACCGCGCGGCGACCGAAAAGGTCTCCGCGCATATAGAGGATGCGCTGGGCAAGGGTGGAAAGGTGCTCTTCTCCGGCAAGGGCGCCCAAGGCGGCAATTTTGCCCGCCCGGTGATCATCGGCGAAGCGAATGCCGGGATGCGGCTTGCAAGGGAGGAAACCTTCGGTCCGGTCGCGCCGCTGTTCCGCTTTGAAACCGAAGATGAGGCCATCGCGCTCGCCAACGATACCGAATATGGCTTGGCGAGCTATTTCTACACGTCCGGCCTCGACCGCGCGTTCCGCGTGGCGGAGGCGCTGGAGGCCGGGATGATCGCGCTCAATACCGGATCGATCGCCATGGATGTGGCGCCGTTCGGCGGGGTCAAGCAATCCGGCCTTGGCCGCGAGGGCGGCACTCTGGGCATCGAAGAATATCTGGAAACCAAGGCCTTCCACATCGGTGGCCTGAAGATTTGACGCAGCAGGGGGCAAGGCGATGACGACGAATACGCGCAAGCACACGATCGCGGTGATCCCGGGCGATGGCATCGGCACTGAGGTGATGCCCGAAGGCATGCGCGTGCTGGAAAAGGCCGCGTCGCTCTATGGCTTCGAGCTGGAGCAGAAGTGGCACGAGTTTTCCTCGTGCAACTATTATGCCCGCCACGGCAAGATGATGCCCGACAACTGGAAGGAAGAGATCGGAAGGCCCGACGCGATCTTCTTCGGCGCGGTGGGCTGGCCCGATACCGTGCCGGACCATATCTCCCTGTGGGGCTCGATCATCCAGTTTCGGCGCGAGTACGACCAGTATGTGAATCTCAGGCCGGTGCGGCTGATGCCGGGCGTGCCCTGTCCGCTGGCGGGGCGTGAGCCGGGCGACATCGACTTCTGGGTGGTGCGCGAGAATACCGAGGGCGAGTATTCCTCGGTGGGCGGAATCATGTTCCCCGGCACGGAGCGCGAACTGGTGATCCAGGACACGGTGATGACCCGCGTCGGCGTGGATCGCGTGCTGCGCTATGCCTTCGATCTCGCGCAGACGCGCGAGCGCAAGCACCTGACCAGTGCGACCAAGTCCAACGGCATTGCCATTACCATGCCATACTGGGACCAGCGCGTGGAAGCGATCGCCACCGAGTATCCCGACGTGTCGCACGATAAGTACCACATCGACATCCTCACCGCGCAGTTCGTGATGAACCCGGACCGCTTTGACGTGGTGGTCGGCTCCAACCTGTTCGGCGACATCCTTTCCGACCTCGGCCCCGCCTGCACCGGCACGATCGGGGTGGCACCTTCGGCCAACATCAATCCCGAGGGCAAGCACCCTTCGCTGTTCGAACCGGTTCACGGCTCCGCGCCGGACATCGCGGGGCAGGGCATCGCCAACCCGGTCGGCCAGATCTGGTCGGCTGCGATGATGCTTGAGCATCTGGGCGAGACCGATGCCGCAGCGGCGATCATGCGGGCGATCGAGCAGGTCCTGGCAACGCCTGCAGCGCGGACGCGCGACCTTAAAGGTGCGGCGAGCACGGAGGAATGCGGCAAGGCGATTGCCGAGGCGCTCCAGTAACGCAAGGGGCATGAAGGGTTTTGCGGCAGGCGACAAGTTCTGCCGCAAATCTGCAAAATGACAGGCCATCATGTCGACAGACTTGGCCTTTCGGGCAAAAATGCCGACAGCGAGTCATAAGCTTGTCATGCCGGAAACGCCCGGCCAGCAAGTCCGGAGGCCATGATCGTGCGCAGGATTTCTCCTTACATTTCAGCCGTAATCGCCGTAGCGACCATCGGTGCAGCTTTGGCTTCGACCGCCGCGGATGCCCATGCAATCTGGTTTGCACAGCGCGCGAAGCAGCTCGCCATGGTCTATGGCGTGGGATCGGACGATCTCGACGCGGTGAAGCGTTTGCCGCTGGTCACCTCGGTCACGGGTTATGACGCCGATGGCCTGCCGGTGACGGCATCGCTGCGCGCGGCAGGGGTGATCCCGGTAGTCGACAGTGACGAGCCGATGGCTGTCGTGGCGGCTATCATGGACTATGGCATCTGGTCGAAGGATGCCGCAGGTACCTGGCACAACAAGGGCCTCGACGAGGTCAAGGACGCCACGGTGAGCGAGCATAACTACAAGTATGCCCTGCACATCAATCAGTTGCCGAGCAAGCCGATCCCGCTCATTCCGGGGATGAAGCTGCAGCTGGTTCCGGCCGACAATGCCATTCCGCAGGCCATGGGCCAGCCGATCCGCCTGCGGGCGATGTTCGATGGCAAGCCCGCCGCCAACGTGCAGGTCATGCACGACTATGTGAACGATCCCGACCAGAAGCCGTCGCTGACCGACGCGCAGGGTTATGTGACGATTCCCGTTCGCAATCAGGGCCTCAACGTGATCGTCGGTATTCTCGTCGGTCCTTCGGACAATCCGGCGAAATACAAGCAGATGGAGTATCGCTCCTCGCTGACCTTCGTGCTGCCGCACCTGCCGGAATGACCGCCGCTTCGGGGAGAATTGCCATGAACATCAAGCACATCACCGCCGCCGTTGCCGGGCTTTCGTTGATCGCTTTCGCCGTATCCGCCAATGCCCACGGTTCGATGAAGCCGCTGCATGGCGGGATCGTGACCATGACCGGCGAAACCGTAGTCGAACTGGTACGTGCGCCCAAGGGCGTCGATGTCTACATCACCGAAGAGGATGAGCCTCTGGCCGCCTCGGGCTTGTCCGGCAAGCTGATTGTCACGGCTGCCGGGGCCAAGGCGGAAACGCCACTGGCGGCGCAGGCGGGCAACCGCATGTCGGCACCGGGGCTCAAGATCCCGGCTGGCGCCAAGGTGGTGGTCGCCCTGACGGCTAAGGGTAGCGGGGCCAAGACCCTCGCTTCCTTCACGGTAAAGTGAGGCACTGATGGCCCGCCACACCGCCATCCCGGTTCCGCAAGGACTGCTGCGATGGGCAGGGTGGGCCATCGTCATTTTCATCATCATCGCCCTCAAGTCCGCTGCTCATGCCCACGGGGTGGGTGAGGACGACCGCGCCTTTATCGAAGGTGCCTCGGGCATGGCCATTGGCCCTTACATGTACCTTGGCGCCAAGCACATGGTCACGGGATATGATCACCTGCTATTCCTGGTGGGCGTGATCTTCTTCCTCTACCGGATGAAGGACGTCGGCACTTATGTGACCCTGTTTGCCATCGGGCATAGCACCACATTGCTGCTGGGCGTCCTGTTCGACATTCGCGCCAACCCCTACATCGTCGATGCGATCATCGGGCTTTCGGTCGTTTACAAGGCGCTGGACAACCTGGACGGGTTCAGGACGATGTTCGGCTGGGTACCCAATCCCAAGGCCGCAGTGCTGATCTTCGGCTTCTTCCATGGCTTCGGCCTCGCGACAAAGCTGCAGGACCTCACCCTGTCCTCAGACGGGCTTGTACCCAACCTGATCAGCTTCAACGTCGGCGTGGAGCTGGGCCAGTTCACGGCACTGGCGGCGATTCTGATCATGATGAACCTGTGGCGCTCTACCGGCAGCTTCCGCCGCAGTGCGATTGCCGCCAATGCCGCGCTTATGTGTGCTGGCTTCGTGCTCGTCGGCTATCAGCTTACCGGCTATTTCACTCAAGGACAGGCGGGGGTGGCATGATGCAGACCGACGCGGCAACTTCGGCGAATTCCATTCAGGTTCCGCCTTCCACTCTCGCCAAGGCGACCGGCGGGGCCTTGCTGGCCGCCGCTGCCATTGTGGTGCTGTTCGTGATGCCGGCGGAATACGGCATCGACCCGACCGGCGCTGGCCGTCTGACGGGAATTGTGGGCATGGCGGCAGGCAGCGAGCAGAATACGGCGGCTCCGGCCGAAGATCCGGTCGCCTTACCGGTGACGCCGACAAAGGCCGCGATCATCCGCGAAGGCGACATGCGCAGCGATGAGATGACGCTCACCTTGGCACCGCACAGCGGACAGGAAGTGAAGGCGCACATGAACGCCGGGCAGAGCTATGTCTTCGAATGGTCGTCCAAGGGCGGACCGGTGAAGGCGGATATGCATGGCGAGAAGGTGGATGCTGCCGAGGGCGAATTCACCAGCTATTGGGAAGAGAAGCAGATGACCGGCGGCAAAGGCAGCTTCACCGCGCCGTTCGATGGCACGCACGGCTGGTACTTCCGCAACAAGGGTGACACGCCGGTCACGGTCTCGGTTAAGACCACCGGCTTCTACAAGGATCTGTTCCTGCCGCAGGGTTGATGAAACCAGGGGCAAGACGCGATATTCGAAAGGGAAAGAGGGCAGGGACCATGGCCAGCAGTATGACATTGCCTCCCGGAGGCATAAATCTCGCAGCTGGAGGGGCGAAGGCCACGGCCCACGTCCGCCTGGCCAACATCGATGCCCTGCGCGGCTTCGTGATGGTGCTGATGTTGCTGGACCACCTGCGCGAGACCTGGTTCGTCAACTATCCGGTGACCGACCCGATCAACGCACTGACCATCATCCCTGCCATCGGTTTTGCCCGGTTCGCGGTAAGCTTCTGCGCGCCGATCTTCGTCGCCCTGACCGGGCTGGGCGTCTACCTTTTCAGCGTAAACCATACGGTTGAGGAAACCACGGAATACTTGCTCAAGCGGGGCTTCCTGCTGATCGTGATCGAGCTGGTCTATCTCTCGCCGCTCTATTGGGGGATCGTGCCGCAGCCAACCTTCTGGCTGCAGGTGATCTGGGCAATCGGCATATGCATGATCGCGCTGGCTGCGTTCATGCGCCTGCCACGGCCGGCGATCATCGCGCTGGGCCTGGCCATTGTTTGCTTCCACAATCTGCTCGATCCGATCGTGCTGACCAAGGACGATGCACTGTTCCCCGTCTGGGCGCTGCTGCACCAGCGTGACGCCTTCGACCTGCCGCTCGGCTTCGTGGCAAAGACGACCTATCCGATATTGGCATGGCTCGGCGTGATCCTGCTGGGCTTCGGCATCGGGCCCTGGTTCACCGGTGAAGTCGCGCCCGCAGTTCGGCAGAAGCGCTTGCTGGTGCTGGGCTTTGGCATGATTGCCGCGTTCGTTCTGTTGCGCCTTCTCAACGTCTACGGCGACAAGCCGTGGTTCGTGGTCGAAGGGGATGCAGTCCGTACGGTCATCAGCTTCATTTCGATGACGAAGTACCCGCCCTCGCTGCTGTTCCTGCTGCCGACTCTTGGAGGCGGGGCGCTGCTGCTCGTGCTGTTCGAGAAGATCAATGACTCCGGCCTCGTGGCGAAGCTGGCGATCTTCGGCGGCGCGCCGATGTTCTTCTACCTCCTGCACCTGACCGTCCTGCGCATTCTCTATCACAGCGCCCTGGCGATCTGGGGGCCGAACAACGGCACGGCCTACATGTTCGACAACTACAACTGGGTGCTGGTGTGGTTCGTGGCGATGATCGTGCCGCTCTATCTGCCGACCGTATGGTACGCCCGGCTAAAGCGCCGCCGTCGCGACATAACCTGGCTCAAGTACTTCTGAGCTTGGCGTGATGCTGGGCCTGACGGGATCAGGCAAAGGAGGCGCGCGGCAGAATATGCCGCGCGCCTCAACGCCAAAAGGACACCGACAATCATTTTCTGGCGCATTCGGCGATACGCGCTCGGATCGCTGACATAGCCTGCAGGCAATGCTACGGAATGGAAGAACCGCGATGACAAACCCAACCAACCGTTCCCTCATCGATATCGACCGCGATCACCTGATCCATTCGGTCACCTCATTCAGAGGACACGAGCAGCACGGCGCCATCGTGCTGGAATCGGGCAAGGGCATGTGGTTGACCGATAGGGACGGCAACCGGTTGCTCGATGCCTTTGCCGGGCTGTGGTGCGTCAATGTCGGCTATGGTCAGGAGTCGATCGTCGAAGTCGCGGCGGAACAGATGCGCCGGCTGCCGTATGCCACGGGCTATTTCCATTTCGCCAGCGAGCCGGCGATCCGCCTGGCGGGAGAATTGACCGCGGCCGCGCCCGATGGCCTTGACCACGTGTTCTTCACGCAGGGCGGTTCTGACGCGGTGGACAGCGCAATCCGTTACATCGTCCATTACTGGAATGCCGCCGGGAAGCCCGACAAGAAGCATTTCATCGCGCTGGAGTGGGGGTATCACGGCTCGAGCAGCCTCGGCGCGGGACTTACGGCGCTGGGGAACTTCCACCGCAATTTCGATCTGCCGCGCCCGTGGCAGCACCATATCGCCTCCCCATATCAATATCGCCATCCCGAGGGGGACGATGATGCGGCCGTGATCGCTTCCACGGTGGCCGCGCTTGAGGCAAAGGTGGCAGAGCTCGGGGCAGATAACGTCGCGGCATTCTGCTGCGAACCGATCCAGGGTTCGGGCGGGGTGATCGTGCCGCCGCGAGGCTGGCTCAAGGCCCTGCGCGAGGCGTGCACCCGGCTCGGCATCCTGATGCTGGTGGACGAGGTTATCACGGGCTTCGGGCGCACCGGACCGCTGTTCGCCTGCCTCGATGAGGGCGTTTCTCCTGATTTCATGACCACGGCAAAGGGTTTGACAGCCGGATACGTGCCCATGGGCGCGATGTTCATGGCCGATCATGTCTATCAGACCATTGCCGACGCAGCGCCCGCCGCGCTGCCGATCGGTCATGGCCAGACTTACTCTGGCCATCCCGTCGCCGCGGCGGTGGGGCTTGAGGTCCTGCGTTTGTACCGGGAAGGCGGTCTGCTGGAAAATGGCCGCGTAACGGGTCAGCGCTTTGCAGAACACATGGAACGGATCAGGTCGCATCGGCTGGTCGGCGACGTTCGCTATCGCGGAATGTTGGGTGCGATCGAACTGACACCGGACAAGGCGACGAAGGCCATTTTCGATCCATCGCTCGACATTGGCGGAAGGCTGTCGAAGCTGACTTATGCCAATGGGGTGATCGTGCGGTGTTTCGCCAACGCGGTTCTAGGCTTTGCACCGGCACTATGCTGCACGATCGAGGAAATGGACATGATCTTCGATCGGGTTGAGCGGTCGCTTGATCAACTGCTCGAGCAGCCCGACATCCGCGCGGTCGTCGCGCTGCAAGACGCCTGACAGGGGGGATAAACCATGCTGCCCGGACCCAAGCTCGACAGGATAGACCTCAAGATCCTTGCCAAGCTCCAGCAGGAGGGCCGGATCACCAACGTGGAACTGGCCGATGCGGTAGGCCTTTCGCCCAGCCCCTGCCTGACGCGGGTCAAGCGCCTGGAAAAGGCCGGATACATCACCGGCTACGGCGCGCACGTGAATTTCAGCAAGCTGGGCGAATACCTGACTGTCTTTACCGAAGTCACCCTCAGCGAACATCGCCAGGGCGATTTCAGCCGCTTCGAAAGCCGGATTGCCAAGCTCGATGAGATCGTCGAATGCCACCTCGTTTCAGGTGGCTATGACTATCTGCTAAAGTTCGTGGCGCGCGGCGTTTCGCACTATCAGTCGATCATGGAAGGCATGCTCGAGAGCGATTATGGCATCGAGAAGTACTTCAGCTACATCGTGATCAAGTCACCCTTCATCAAGCATCGGCTTCCGATCCAGAACCTGTTTGGGCAGACGCATGGCTGATCCGGCCCACATGCAAGCGGATCTCCTCGCCGATCTCGTCGCGTTGCGGCGGGACATCCACGCCCATCCCGAACTCGGGTTCTGCGAGCGGCGCACGGCCCAGCGCATCGCCGATGAATTGCGCTCCCTTGGAATTGAGGTGCATGAAGGCATCGGCACGACCGGTCTGGTAGGGGTCCTCAAAGGCCGGCGCGAAGGACCGCGCACCCTTGGCCTGCGGGCAGACATGGATGCGCTACCGATCCAGGAAATGACCAATCTCCCATGGGCCAGCAAGACGCCCGGATCGTTCCATGGTTGCGGCCATGATGGTCACGTTGCCATGCTGCTGGGTGCCGCCCGGGTGCTCGCCGCCGATCCCGATTTTGCCGGAACGCTCCATCTGATCTTCCAGCCTGCCGAGGAAGGGCTGGGTGGAGCGCGTGTGATGATCGCGGAAGGTCTGTTCGAGCGATTCCCTTGTGATCGGGTCTATGCCTTGCATAACTGGCCCGGCCTGCCTGCCGGGACGATCAGCACGCGGCCCGGCGCAATCATGGGCGCGGCGGACAAGTTTCGGATCAAGTTGACCGGCAAGGGCGGACACGCCGCCATTCCGCAGGACAGCCCCGACGCGATTCTTGCCGCAGCCAGCCTTGTCCAGCAACTCAACACCATCATCAGCCGCGCCGTGCCGCCCTATGCGTCTGCTGTCCTCTCGATCACGGAAATTCACGGGGGACATGCGCACAATGTCATCCCCGCAGAAGTCATGGTGGGCGGTACGGTCCGTACGTTCGACCCGGCGGTGCAGGATCGCATAGAGGAGCGCATGCGGGCGATGCTGGAAGGCATTGCGACGTCGTTCGAGGTTGAATGCGCGCTCGATTACGACCGCTACTATCCAGCCACCATCAACGATGCCGAGGCTGCTGCCGACGTGCTTGAAGTGGCTGCGACCGTGGGAACGGCGGAACTTGCGCCGGAACCCGCGCCCACCTCGGAAGACTTCTCCTTCATGCTGCAGCAGCGCCCCGGAGCCTATATCTGGCTTGGGCAGGAAACTCACGATCACGCTGCTCCGCTTCATAATCCGCACTATGATTTCAACGACAACGTCCTCGAAACAGGCGTAAAATTGCATGTTGCATTGGCACGGCACTGGTTGAGATAGCGTTCGAAACCGCATGCGATCCACGGCCCGGTGCCTTGATCGGTGCAATTTCTTCATCGGCTTCCTTGCCGCGGCTCACTTTCGCGGTCTCGCCAAGGACGCGGGACAAAAGAAAGGCCGGCCCGAAGGCCAGCCTTGAAAAGTTTGGGAGAGGATGCCTGAAAGGCACTGTCCATATGCGGTAGCGCTTGCCCTTTCGCAAATGCGAAAGGCTGCTTCGCAATTGCAATTTCTGCATCCACATTACCGCCAAGGTCAGCAGGTCAAGGGCGGTCACCATCCAGTCCCCTACCCTCTACCAGGCCACGCCTGTTTCCAATTGAAATCGCACGAAGATCATAAATCGGATCAGTATTCTGCTGGTTCGATGGAACTTTCCTGACCGTTTCGGGTTTTTCGGCGCAGGCGCATTTCGTCTTGCGATGGGCCGTTTTGCCGCGCCCCCGGGGTGATTCTGCTTTTCAATCCTGGCACAGGGAAGCGTGATGGCTGAAGTTGCAGCCTACGAATTCAAGCCGCATGAAAGGCCGACGCTTCCGGGCTCTCCTGCCAATCCCGATCATCCCGCGCGTCGGCGCGCCGCATATGGCGCGATCGGAGTGCTGATCGGGCTGGCTGGCGGCCTTGGCAATGCGCTGATCGCGGTGAACTTGCCGTTCGCGCAAGGCACGCTGGGACTTGGGCCGGACGAGGCGAGCTGGCTGACGGCGGCCTACCTGATGACCAATACCATGGCCAACCTGGTGCTGGTGAAATACCGCCAGCAGTTCGGGTTGCAGCCGTTCATTCGCTGGATGCTGGGCGTCTACGTGGTGGCGACGGTGTTCCACCTGTTCGTCCACGGCTTCTGGTCGGCCATCGCGGTGCGCGCGGCGGGGGGCCTCGCTGGCAGTGCGCTCTCGACGTTGACGATCCTCTACCTGATGCAGGCGATGCCCGCGGCCAAGCGGCTGGCGGGGCTGATGATCGGCATTTCCGTGCCGCAGATTGCCACCCCGCTGGCGCGGGTGGTCTCGCCCTCGCTGCTGATCTCGGGCGACTGGCACATGCTCTACTGGTTCGAGCTGGGGCTGGGGCTGGCGAGCCTTGCCGCGATCCTCGCCCTCCCGCTGCCGCCGAGCGAGCGCACCAAGGCCTTCGAGAAGGGCGACGGCTTGAGCATCCTCCTGCTGGTGCCGGGCATGTCGCTGCTGATCGCGGTGCTGACGCAAGGGCGCATCGAGTGGTGGACGAGCCGACCATGGATGGGCTGGGCGCTGATCGGCGGGCTGGTAATGGTGACGACCGCGTTCGTTATCGAGCATTTCCGCCGCAACCCGCTGATCAACACGCGCTGGCTCGGCACGCGCGAGATGGTGCGGCTGATCGGCATTGCCGCTGCGGTGCGCATCCTGCTGTCGGAGCAGGCGTTCGGCTCGGTCGGGCTGCTGACCGTGGTGGGCATGAACAACGAGCAGATGGTCGGCCTCAATCTGGTGATCATTGCTGCTTCGCTTGCCGGACTGCTGGCAGCGCTGTTGACGATCAATCCCGAAAAGCCGGCCAGGCCGATTTCGGTGTCGCTGGTGCTGATCGCGATTGCGGCGTTCATGGACATGGGATCGACCAACCTGACGCGGCCGGAGAACTTCTATTTCAGCCAGGCGCTGATCGGCTTCGCCTCGATCCTGTTCCTGGCGCAGGCGATGATCCTGGGCCTGGCCCGCACGCTGCTGGCGGGCCCGCGCAATTTCGTCAGCTTTACCGTGCTGTTCACAATGAGCCAGTCGCTGGGCGGGCTGCTTGGCGCGTCGCTGCTCGGCACGTTCCAGGTAGTGCGCGAGAAGATGCACTCGGCAACGATCGTGCAGGAGATCGTGCTGACCGATCCGCAGGTTGCCGCGCGCATTGCCGCCGGTGGGCGACTGATCGCCCGGACGGTGGGCGATCCGGTGCTACGCAATGCGCAAGGCGCCGGAATCCTTTCGCAGCAGGCCACGCGCGAGGCCAATATCCTGGCGTTCAACGACGTGTTCCTGCTCGTTGGCGTGCTAGCCGTGCTGGCAGCGATATGGTCCTATTTCGAACGCTGGCGGATGCAGCGCCGGGGCGAGGAATCGCCGCTGGTGACGCTGCAGAAACTCCAGATGCAGGCCGCTGCGGCGGCTGCGCAACCTTCCACCACGCCCCAGAGGACTCCCGAATGAGCGATGATGCCGCCCCTGCATCCGGCACCACACCGGGCGCAGCGCCCAATGCCGCGCCGGCCGATGGCTGGAAGCCGCCGCGCCCGAACAAGGGGCGGCTGGCGCTGATTGCGCTTGCGGTGCTGGGTGCAGTGATCGCAGTGCTCTATGCCTGGCACCTGCCGCCCTTCGCGGGCCTCTCGCAATCGACCGACAACGCCTATGTCCGCGGCAAGACGACGGTGATCAGCCCGCAGGTCAGCGGCTATGTCACGCAAGTCCTCGTCAAGGACTTCGCGCGGGTGAAGAAGGGGCAGGCGATCGCGGTGATCGACCAGCGTCAGTACAAGGCCAAGGTCGAACAGGCCAAGGCCAACCTTGCCGCGCAGGAAGCCGCGCTGGCCAATTCGCAGCAGAGCGAGCGATCGCGCAAGGCGGCGCTGGGTGGGCAGGATGCCGCGATTGCCAGCGCGCAGGCCAACCTTGCCAAGGCGCGGGCGGACATGGCGCGGGCCTCCGCACTGGTCGGCGATGGCTCTATATCGGAACGCGAGCGCGACCAGACCCGCGCCGCGCTGCTGGCGGCTGAGGCGAGCGTGCGGCAGGCAGAAGCCGCGCGCGGAGTGGGCGAGCAGGACGTGAAGAGCGTGATCGTCGGGCGCGGCGGGCTGGCCGCATCGGTCGAGGCGGCGCGGGCGCAGTTGCATGCGGCCGAAGTAGACCTTGAAAACACCGTGATCCGTGCGCCAGAGGACGGGCAGCTTTCCGAAGTGGGCGTGCGGCTGGGTGCGTTCGTCACCGCGGGGACGCAGCTGCTGTTCCTCGTGCCTGACGAGGTCTGGGTGATCGCCAACTTCAAGGAAGCGCAGACCGCGCGGATGGCGGTGGGGCAACCGGCACGCTTTACCGTCGATGCGCTGGCGGGCGAGGAGCTGACCGGCCACGTCGAGAACATTGCCCCTGCAGCGGGATCAGAGTTCGCCGTACTCAAGGCGGACAATGCCACCGGCAACTTCGTCAAGGTGGCGCAGCGGATCGCGGTGCGGATCAGGGTCGATCCGGGGCAGGCGATGGCAAAGCGGCTGCGGCCGGGGATGTCGGTGGAAGCGCGGGTGGATACCGGACAATGAGGCGCGGCGTTCTGATCGGGCTGGTGCTGCTGGCGGGCTGTGCCGGGCCGCAGGTGAAGACCGCGCAAGTGCCGCCGGTCGAGGCGCCGGGGACTTTCCGGGTCGATCTCGGACCCGGTGTGCCGGTGACGGCGGAGTGGTGGCGCAGCTTTGGCGATGCGCAACTGGCGGCGCTGGTCGAAGAGGCGCTGGCCCGCAATGCCGACATCGGCATCGCTGCCGCCCGGGTGCGCGAGGCGCGGGCACAGCAGGATTTGGCGCGTTCGACCATGCTGCCTTCCTTGGACGCGGCATTGGGCGCAACGGATTCGCGCACGATCAGCCCGTTCGGCACGCCGGTGGTGCAGCGCGCGGCGCAGCCGCAGTTGCAGGCGGCTTGGGAAGTGGACCTGTTCGGGCGGCTTTCCGATCAGGTCAGCGCGGCGCGATCAGGCTGGCTGGCGAGCCAGGCGGCGCGGGATGCGGCGCGCCTGTCGGTCGCCTCGGCCACGGCCAATGCCTATGTCACGCTGCTGGCGCTGGATGACCGGCTGGCGCTGGCGAGGCGGACGGCGGAGACGCGGAAGGGCTCGCGCGATCTGATCAAGCGGCGGGTGGACGTGGGCTATTCGCCCAAGCTGGAGCTGCAGCAGGCCGAAGTCGATTATCAGGCGGCGCTGGTGCTGGTGCCCGTGCTGGAGCAGGCGCGGGCGAAGGCGGAGAATGCGCTGAGCGTGCTGGCAGGCCGCGTGCCGGGGCCGGTCGATCGGGCCGCGGGATTGGCAGCGCTCACCAAACCGCCGGTGCCTGAGGCGCTGCCTTCGCAACTGCTGCGCAGGCGGCCCGATATTGCGCAGGCGGAGTATCAGCTGGCAGCGACCGACAGCAATCTGGCGGCGGCGCGCAAACGGTTCCTGCCATCGCTCAGGCTCTCGGCATCGGCGGGGGTGGCGTTCTCGAACCTACTGGCCAACCCGGTGGGGCTGTGGTCTATCGGCGGGAGCATTCTGGCGCCGCTGTTTGAGGGCGGGCGCCTGCGCGCCGGCGCGGAAGTGGCCGGGGCACAGCGCGATGCGGCAGCGTTCGGCTATCGCAAGGCGGCGCTGACGGCATTTCGCGAAGTCAACGATGCGCTGGCCTCGGTCGACGGGCTCGATAGGCAGGTCCTGATCCAGACCGCGCAGCGCGATGCCCTGGCCGAAGCCAACCGACTGGCGGGCAACCGCTATCGCGAGGGCTATTCGCCGCTGCTCGAACAGCTCGACACGCAGCGCGGGCTATTGAGCGCCGAACTGGCGCTGATCCAGGCGCGGGCCGATGCGCTCAATGCGCGGGTCAGCCTCTATCAGGCGCTGGGCGGAGGCTGGTCTGCGGCAGATATGCAGGGGGCGCAGTAACGCCTAACCCGATCGGGTTATGCGCGCGGGTGGCAGGTGAGTTAGCTTCGATTCCGGAACGTCAAAACGCCTGATTACAAGGCGGTGCCCGGAGAGAGCCTCATGAAATTCTCGATCATCTATGAAGCGCAGATGGTGGATGCCAGCCGCGAGAACGAGCGCGCGGTGTTCCTCCAGATCGTCGAGCAGGCCAAGTATGCCGAAGTGATGGGCTTTGACTGCATCTGGTGCGTCGAACATACCGCGCTGACGCAATACGCGCACATGTCTGCGCCTGAGACGGTTCTGGCGTTCATCGCCGGGGCGACGAGCCGCATCCATATCGGCCATGGCGTGGTCTGCCTGCCGCCGGCAATGAACCACCCGGTCAAGGTGGCCGAGCGCATTGCGACGCTGGATATCCTTTCGAAGGGACGCCTGCACTTCGGCGTGGGCAAGGGCGGCACACAGCAGGAAGCGGGGACCTTCGGCTATGACCTCAACGAGCTGCAGCCGATGATCGATGAATCGATGTACCTGATCCCCAAGATCATGGTGCAGGACGAGATTGAGCACGACGGCACCTACATCAAGATTCCCAAGCGTCCGATCCATCCTTCGCCGTGGCAGGATCCGCATCCGCCGATGTACATGGCCTGCACGCGCGAGAACACGCTGGTGGCGGCGGGCAGCCGCGGCATCGGCGCGCTGGTGCTGGGCTTTTCGGGGCCGGAGGAGATCGCCAAGAAGAACGCGATCTATCGCGAGGCCTTCCGCACCCGCAAGGCCGAGGATCAGGTCGGCTTCCGCCCGACCGAGCACCTTGCCGCGCTGTGCGCTGCGACCGTGCTGGATGACCGCGAGAAGGCGCGCAAGATCGGCCTGCGCGGCCAGCGCTTCTTTGCCGAGAGCATCGCCTACTGGTATCAGGGCGGGGCCAAGCCGACGGTGGACGAGGACCTCGACGCCGAGGATCATGCCAAGGTGCTGGAGCAGGGCAAGCAGGCGACCATCGCCTACCTGTCGGAAGAGGCGATCCCGGTGGGTGACGAGCACCTTTCGAACTATACTGTGGCGCGGGACGCCTACGGCACGCCGGACGATTGCATCCGCTATGTCCAGCGGCTGAAGGATGCAGGCGCCGACGAGATCCTGTTCATCTTCCAGATGGGCGGCATCCCGCACGACGTGATCATGGAGACGATCCGCAACATCGGCGAAAAGGTCATCCCGCACTTCCGCGCACGGGAAGCGGCAGAAACGGGAGAGCTGGAAGCAGCGGAATAAGCCCTGTCAGTCCGCGCGCGCGCCGCCTATGTTGCGCGCATGGGTGGCGCGATCGATGACGGGTTTTCGGATCTTCTGGCCCGGCTCTATGCCGGGGTGGGAGAGGCCGAGCCGTGGCGCGGGTTTCTGGAAGCGCTGGCGCGGTGGATGGAGGCAAGCTTTGCCACGCTGATCATCACCGCGCCCGGCAAGCGCCAGCCTGCGACGTTCCTGACGCCGGGATCGGATGCGGCATTCGATGCCGCCTATACCGAGACGCTGTTTGCCGAAGACCCGTTCCAGGGCCTGAGCGACGGGGTGGTGACATCCTATGCCGAGTTCATGGCGCAGCTGCCCGAAAGCGCCTTTGCCACCTATCGCCAGGCCATGGCGAGCAGCGGCTTCGATCAGGTGCTGGGGATCGATCTGCACTTTGGCGGCAGTCATTCGTCCGGGGGCAGGGGAGGACGGCCCGACGAAGGGCGCTATGAAGCGCGCTTCCGCGTCAGCCGGCACAATTCACTGCCCGATTTCACGCGGGAGGAGCGGGCGCGGCTGCAGGCGCTGGCGCAGCACTTGCGTATCGCGGTCTCGCTGTTCGAGAAGCTGCAGTTTGCCGGGGCCGAGCACGGCATGTTCCATGCCACCGCGCAAGGGCTGGGCCTTGCGCTGCTGGTGCTGGATCGCAACCGGCGCATCGTCAGCAGCAATGCCCTGGCCGAGGCGCTGCTGGCCGAGGACGAAGGCCTGCACCGGAGGGGCGAGGAGCTGGTCCTTGCCGATGTGGCGCAGCACAAGCTGGTGGGTGCGCTGCTGGCGCAAGGCGGCGAGCGCGGGCTAACCCGCTTCCGCATCGAGCGGCCGGGCCGTGGCGATCTGGTGGTGACGGCGCGGCCGGTGGAACTGAACGCGATCCACGGCGGGGCCGGGGCGCTGGCACTGTTCCTTGCCCGCCCCCATCGGCTGGCGGAGGCTGAGAAAAGCGGCGATCCGCAGGCGCTGCGCGACCTGCTGGGCCTGACCATGGCCGAGGCGCGGCTGGCAGCGGTGCTGGGCGAGGGGCTGAGCCTGGTCGAAGCGGCGCGGCGGCTGGGCATCGCCCACAATACCGCGAAAGTGCAGCTGCGATCGGTCTTTGCCAAGACCGGGGTGCACCGCCAGGCGCAACTGGTGGCGCTGCTGGCATCGATCGGCGGATAGGCGACTCGCGCAATTCCGCCAGTTTGCGCGGGACGGCTGTTATAGGTTGGCCTGAAAGACATATGCGCAAATAAAAGACGCTTGAAATACGCAAAATGCGCGATACATAGGAGATAGACAAGGCGATACGAGGTTTGGGAGAGCGATGTCCGACATGTTGCGTGATAGCACTCGCCCGCAGGAGGTCGTCTCTCCCGATGCCGTGCTGGCCCGCGTGACCGGCCCCGGCTCCCCGTTCGAGATCGGCGAGCGGGACGGCCTGCGCCAGTTCGTCGCAGCGCCGACCGATCTCAACCTGCTGATCGAATCCGCCCGCCGCTACGGGGACCGCACCTGCGTCATCGATTTCGACAGCGCCGGTGTCGAGCGCCGCATGTCCTACGATCAGGTCTTTGCCTGGCGTGACCAGTTGGTCCCGATCCTGCACATCGCGCGCGGGGATCGCGTCGCCATCGCCATGCGTAATCGTGCCGAATGGCTGGTCGCCTTCCTCGCCGTTATGAAGGCCGGCGGCGTTGCCGTGCTGGTCAACAGCCGCGGCTCCGGCCCCGAGGTGCTCGGCATGCTCGAGGACGTCGATCCGGCCGTCGTGCTGGCCGACAGCGAGCGCGCCGCTGCGATCCGCGAATCCGGCTTCAAGGGCCGCGTGCTGGACCTGACCAAGCCGTTCGACGCCGAGGAACTCGCCCGCCGCATCGCGGAACCGATGCCCGATCCCGGCGTGGCCAAGCCCACCGACCCTTGCGCCATCCTGTTCACGTCGGGCACCACCGGCCGCGTCAAAGGCGCGGTGCTGTCGCATCGCAATGTGATCACCGGGCTGATGTCCACGCAGATGTCGGGCATGGTCGTGCTCGGCAACATGGCCGCGCAGATGGGCACCACGCCCGAGGCGCTGATCGCGCAGATGCCGCAGCAGGCGTCGCTGCTGGTCTATCCGCTGTTCCACGTCTCCGGCCTCGGCTCAGGCTTCCTCTCGCCGTTCCTCGGCGGCGGCAAGGTCGTGATCATGCGCCGCTGGGACGCCGAGGAAGCCGCCCGTCTGATCGCCGCCGAGCAGATCAGCATGTTCAGCGCGGTACCCACCATGCTGTGGGACATCCTCCACCGCGCCCGTATCGAGGGGACCAGCCTCGCAAGTTTGCGCAACATCGGTTGCGGCGGACAGGCCCTGCCGGTCAACCTTGTCGAGGAAGTCCACGCGTTGTGCCCGCACGCCCAGATCGGCACCGGCTATGGCATGACCGAATGTTCGGGCGCGATTGCGCAGGCGGTCGGCCCCGAATTCATGGCCCGCCCCGCCGCCGCCGGACGACGCCTGTCGATGGTCGACGTGCGCATCGAAGGCCCTGACGGCGAGATCCTTCCCCCCGGCGAGACCGGCGAGATCGTCGTGCGCGGGGCGCAGGTCATGTCCGGCTACTGGAACCGCC